>Ga0315553_10001192_pt1 | contig 21955 bp, 18 predicted proteins | sample SalMarSW160140MG_FD_203099 | JGI IMG/M metagenome (GOLD analysis project Ga0315553, IMG submission 203099) | Salt marsh sediment microbial communities from the Plum Island Ecosystem LTER, Massachusetts, United States - Salt Marsh Sediment SW1601-40 ... | reverse complement strand
CCCACCCCCTAACCTAAGAAGAAATTGATAGAAGTACCACTTCTGTAGGGTGGGTCAGGGTGGGAAGTAAAACTCTCTCTAAAAACCGGCCGGTTTCCCCCTTTCGTAAAGGGGGATTAAGGGGGATTTCCCCTATACATCCGCTATCTCCTCCCAGAGCACCTCGTCCAAATCAAATATTGGCCCGTGCTTGCAGGTCTGGCGCAGGCCGTCTCTGGTCTTTACCGTGCAGCTGTAGCAGACGCCCAGCCCGCAGCCCATCCTCATCTCCAGGGAAACCTGGACGGGCTTATCTTTCAGTTCCGGCATATTTGCCATCGTCTTATACATAGGCAGCGGTCCGCAGGCGAAGACCTGGTCTGCCCAGCCGATAAAATCGGGCAGTATATCGGTTATCATGCCCTTGTTGCCCGCGGTTCCGTCCTCGGTGGCGGTAACGAGCCTGACTCCGGCGGGCGATAACCTGGACGGGTAAAGCTGGCCGGCGGTTGATGCCCCCAGCAGCAGAGTTACTTCTTTGCCTTTATTGATGGCCTCATTAGCCATAAAGACCAGCGGGGCAACGCCGATGCCCCCCGCCGCCAGCAGCAGCTTTTTCGAGTCGGGATAAATTTCATAGCTGTTGCCTAAGGGCCCCAGCAGATCGAGCTTATCGCCGGCCTGGCACCGGGATAGCCACTGAGTGCCCCTCCCCACAACGTTAAATAGCAGGGCAAGCCTGTTCTCGTCCAGCTGGTGGATACTCAAGGGGCGGCGCAGCTGGTATTCCGCTCCCTCCCCGCAGCGCACCATGACGAATTGCCCCGGCCGGGCCGGGGGGGCGATGGGGAGGCAGTCCAGCCGGATAAGGCAGACCCCGGGCATTATCTCATCATTGGTAATAATTTTAGCTTCGGTTTGTTTCAAGCGGGCTCCTTTCTGCGGTAGTCGGGCAGCGGCCGGGCGCTGTAAATCTGGCTCCCACGGAGCAGCACCTTTAAGGCAGCCTGGGCGGTATCAAGTGAGGTAAAGCAGGGGATACGCTTCTCGGTAGCCGCCCGGCGTATCTGGAAGCCGTCCCTTAAGGGGATGCGACCGCCGGTAATGGTATTGACGATGCCGCTTACGGTCTGGTCGTTGATTATATCGATAACATTGGGGTGTCCCTCGCCCAGCTTTTTAGTTATCATGGTTACCGGCAGGCCGATTTCCTCAATCATATCCGCCGTGCCTTCGGTAGCGTATAGCTTGTAGCCTATCTCGGAGAATTTCTTTATCATAGGCAGCGCCTCCGTTTTATCCCGGTCGGCAATGCTGAGCAGCAGCGCTCCCTGGGGCAGCAGCATCAGTCCGGCGGCCTGGAGCGCCTTGGCCAGGGCGGCGTCGAAACTGTAGTCAATGCCCATTACCTCGCCGGTGGACTTCATCTCGGGCCCGAGGTAGGTATCGACGCCGACCAGCTTGGACATGGAAAAGACCGGGGCTTTAACGGCAACCAGCTTTTGCCTTGGCCACAGCCCGGTGGTATACCCCTGCTGCTTAAGGGACTTGCCCAGCATGACCTTGGTGGCCACGTTGACCATGGGCACGCCGGTTACTTTAGAGAGGAAGGGGACGGTACGGCTGGCTCTCGGGTTCACCTCTAATATATAGACTGATGACCCCTGATTATCGCTGTCGGACATAATGACGAACTGGATGTTCATCAAACCCTTGATTTTGAGCCCCAGCCCTATCCTGACGGTATAGTCGACGATGGTGGCTACCTCGGCCTCGGTCAGGTTCACCCCGGGGTAGACGGCCATGGAATCGCCGCTGTGGACGCCGGCTCTCTCGATATGCTCCATGATGCCCGGAATAAGAACGTCCTCTCCGTCACCGATGGCGTCGGCCTCAACCTCTTTGCCTTCCAGGTATTTATCAATGAGGACGGGGTGCTTGGTGTCCAGCTCCAGGGCCAGCCTGATGTAGCGGTCAAGCTCGCTGGCGTCGTGGACTATCTCCATGGCCCGCCCGCCGAGGACATAGCTGGGGCGGACCAGCACCGGGTAGCCGATGTGCTCGGCCACGCCGATGGCCTCCTCCAGCGAGGTCACTCCGCCTCCGGGCGGCTGGGGGATATCCAGTTCGCTCAGGAACTGCTCAAAGCGGCGCCTGTCCTCGGCCAGGTCGATGGCTTCGGCGCTGGAGCCGAGCAGTGGCATGCCGCTGTGGGATAGTGGCTCAACCAGGTTTATCGCCGTCTGCCCGCCGAACTGGACGATTGACGGCGGCGCCCCGCCGTTGCCGCTTTCGTTTTCCAGTATATCGCGCAGGCTCTCCTCGTCCAGGGCTTCAAAGTAGAGGCGGTCGCTGGTGTCGAAATCGGTGGAGACCGTCTCCGGGTTGGAGTTTACCATGATGGCTTTATAGCCCGATTCCTGTAGCGCCCAGGCGGAGTGGACGCTGCAGTAGTCAAATTCAATCCCCTGGCCGATGCGTATAGGCCCGCTGCCGATGACTATAGACTTGTTTTGCTCAAGTGCTTTAGCCTCGTTCTCCTGCTCATAGGTGCTGTAGAAGTAGGGGGTGCTGGCGTGGAACTCGGCGGCGCAGGTATCGACTATCTTGTAGACCGGCCGTATGTCCCACTTGTGGCGCTGTTCCCTTACCTGCTCCGGCAGGCGGTCGGCCAGGGTGCCGATCTGTCCGTCGGCAAAGCCCAGCCGCTTGGCCTGCAGCATAAGCTCTGGGGTCAGCGGCTGGGATAATAACGTCTTTTCCATATCGACGATGTTCTGGAGCTTGGTGGTAAACCACGGGTCAATCCTGGTATGCCCGGACAGCGCTTCAGGCGTTATCCCCCGTCTCAGGGCGGCCATCAATGCCCACAGCCTCAGGTCGGTAGGCTTTAAGGGATAGGCATCGATGTCTTTGCCCAGCTCCCAGCTTGAGTCCTCCCAGAGAAGGGACCTGTTGCCGAACTCCAGGGAGCGGACCGCCTTCTGCAGGGCGGCTTCAAAGCAGCGGTCGATGGCCATTACCTCGCCGGTGGCTTTCATCTGGGTGCCGGTAATGCGGTCGCCGGAGGCGAACTTGTCAAAGGGCCAGCGGGGAATCTTGACCACCAGGTAGTCCAGCGCCGGCTCGAAGGCGGCCATGGTCTTGCCGGTCACCTGGTTCTGTATCTCGTCCAGCCGCTTGCCCACGGCTATCTTGGCGGCCACCCGGGCGATGGGGTAGCCGGTAGCCTTGCTGGCCAGTGCCGAGCTGCGGCTGACCCGTGGGTTGACCTCGATGACATAGTAGTTTTCGCTTTCGGGGTCGAGGGCGAACTGGATGTTGCAGCCCCCCTCGATGCCCAGCGCCCGGATAATCTTTAAGCTGGCCGTCCGCAGCATCTGGTACTCTTTATTGGTCAGGGTCTGGCTGGGGGCAACGACGATGCTGTCGCCGGTATGCACCCCCATCGGGTCGAAGTTCTCCATGTTACAGACGGTGATGCAGTTGTCGGCGGCGTCCCGCATTACTTCATATTCTATCTCTTTCCACCCCACCACCGATTTCTCCACCAGCACCTGGTGAATGGGGCTGGCGGCCAGTCCGGCGGCGGCTATTTCATCAAGCTCATCCCGGGTGTAGGCCATGCCGCCCCCCGTCCCCCCCAGGGTGTAGGCGGGGCGGATGACTACCGGCAGGCCAATTATTTTGGCCGCTTTCCGGGCGTCTTCCAGGCTCTTGACGGTGGCGCTTTCGGGCACCGGCTCGCCGATTTTGGCCAGCAGTTGCTTAAAAAGCTCTCTGTCCTCGGCGTCCCGTATCGTCTGTATGGGGGTGCCCAGGCTTTTCACGTTATATTTGTCCAGTATTCCGGCATCAGCCAGGTCTACGGCCAGATTAAGCCCTGTCTGCCCGCCCAGTGTAGGCAGTAGCCCGTCAGGGCGCTCACGTTCGATAATGCGGCCTACCATCTCCACGGTGAGTGGTTCTATATAGATAGTGTCGGCGATGCCCTCATCGGTCATTATGGTGGCCGGGTTGGAGTTGACCAGCACCGAGGTGACGCCTTCCTCGCGCATTGCTTTGCAGGCCTGGGTGCCGGCGTAGTCGAACTCGGCTGCCTGGCCGATTATTATGGGACCTGAGCCGATGATTAATACTTTAGACGGTTTGGTCATTCTTACTCCTGAAGTCTTTTCCCAAATGTTCTCCAATAATGATTTCCCCAGAATCAGTTAGTAAATAGTTGAACACCCATTTGTGACCATGGGGATCAAAGAGGGATTGAACTGATTTTAATCTAACATCTGGATTAAGCTCGATGAATTTCTTGGTAATTGACAATAGCTCACTGAATCCATCGAGAGCATTTTCCAATGCAGCGCTATCTTGGGTTTGAATTGCGCCTTCTATTTCAGTTTCTTGGTATCGAAATCTTATGATTAAAATCGGAAGCTTATTTTTTCGTTTTGATCTAATCAAACTAATAATGCGCGATTTGAAGTCTCTATAGTAACCTATAAATTCATCAGCACCTTGTTCTCCCAGCCTCGTAAAGAATCCCTTAGAGAAAAAGTAGACTGCAGGGGCTAGTAATGTTAGCCAGATAGCTGGAGTTGGCTCTACGGATTTGCGGGCTATCTGCTTTTGCCTTATCGTTATTCCAGAAATACTCGAGCAGAATGTTTTGATAATTTCTTCTGGATAATTCCTCGGGTCGTACTGTAGCTCAATATCAAGATTACCTAGAGTCGGATAGCTGTCGCTTTCCTTCTCTGAAATTGTGGCAGGTAATTTTAGCCCGCTTTCTAAAATCGTAGGGAAGCTTGATAGATCAAAAACTTCTATAGTGCCTACTAGCGCATATTCCCCATCTTTGGTGGGCTCTACCGATGCAGATACTATGCTACCAATTGGAGGCACAATGGGGTTGTGTTCCCAATTAACCGGAATACTCTTATTAGAGATTTGTTCTACCATTCCTTCCAAGGCTTCTTTAGTCAGGCATTCGTTATGCAGGTCAATATGAGTTGTAGAAATAACCACCTTTTCACGCCGTAAAACTTTCATCTCTACCCCACCCCCTTTTTTATCTTTTCCCACCCGCCGCCCTTAAGGTAGGGCTAAAGCCCTTTTTACCCCTCCCCCAAAAGTGGAGATATTACCCCTCCTTATCCCCCCACCCCTCTTCTCATCTCTTTCCCCTCCCTGCTTTACGGGGTGTTAAAGAGGTTCAACCTCTGTAGGGCGGGTCAGGGTGGGAAGTAAAACGCACTCTAAAAACCCTTCCCTTCACCCCCGTATGTTCTTTACCATCCAGTCTCCCCCTTTCGTAAAGGGGGACTGAGGGGGATTTTCCTCATCTATTTCTTCTCCCCCTTCACCATCTCAACGAACTGCCTGAGCAGGTAGGTGCTGTCCCAGGGGCCGGGGGAGGCCTCGGAGTGGTACTGTATGGAGAAGATGGGCAGCTCACGGTGGCGCAGCCCCTCCACGGTGCCGTCGTTGAGGTTTATATGGGTGACCTCCAGCCCGTCTTTAAGGGTGTCGGGATCGACGGCGTAGCCGTGGTTCTGTGCGGTGATGTAGACCTTGCCCGTAGCCAGGTCGCGGACGGGGTGGTTGCCGCCGCGGTGGCCGAACTTGAGCTTGAAGTTGCTGCCGCCGAAGGCGCGGGCGATGAGCTGGTTGCCCAGGCAGATGCCCATCATCGGCTTCTTGCCGGCCAGCTCTTTAACGGTAACCACGATGTAGTCCAGCAGGTCGGGGTCGCCCGGTCCCGGCGATAGCAGTATGCCGTCGGGCTTTAGTTTTAATATATCGGCGGCCGGGGTGGTGCAGGGGACGGCGGTTACGGCGCAGCCGTTCTGGCGCAGGATTCGCAGTATGTTGTATTTAAGACCGCAGTCCAGGACGACTATATGGTGGGTTGGGGTAGGGCCGTCCGCCTCCCACTTATAAGGTTTTTCGGTGGTCACCTGCCTGACGAAATCAACCGAGCCGTAGTCGGGCAGGCTTTTGAGCGTTTCCAGTACCTGCTGCGGGGTCTTGTCGGTGGTTATCATCCCCATCATTACCCCGAACGAGCGCAGCTTGCGGGTGATGGCGCGGGTGTCCACGCCACTTATACCCGGAATACCGTGTTCAGTTAGAAATTGGTGGAGGGTCTTATTGCTTAAATAGTGGCTGGGCTGGTGGCACTCTTCCCTGACGGCAAAGCCCCTGACCTGTATTCTTTTCGATTCGAAGTCCTGCTCGTTTATACCGTAGTTGCCGATGAGGGGATAGGTTGGAACCAGGATCTGGCCGGCATAGGACGGGTCGGTGAGCATTTCCTGGTAGCCGACCATGCTGGTGTTGAAGACGACCTCTCCGTAGCTGTCGGCCTCGGCGCCGAAGCTGTAGCCTTCGTAAACCGAGCCGTCGGCTAATACTAAGATTGCCCGTTTAGTCATTTTATTAACCCTATCCCCCTGTATCCCCCTTCCCCTTATCAAGTGGAAGGGGGAAGAACTTTCTAGAAGAGGGGGCTTCGCCCCCTCTTAAACACCCCTTCTTAACCTAACTTTTTGGCCTCTTGAAGATAAAAAATACTTGGTCGGGTTGAGCCTTCGTCCCAAAACCCGGAGCTGAACCACTAACAGAGAGCGCAGTAATTAATTCCCATCCTTCATCACCAAGCTTATTCAGGTCATCGGCTTTTAATTCCTTGGTTTGGAATAAAAGCCCTTTTGATTTACCGGCTTCGATAACTTTATATTCCCATTTCATCAACGTCCCCCTTTTTAACTCCCCTTTATCTCAACCGCCTCGTCCCTGTAAACAATATTCCCCCTGTATATAGTCGCCATCACCCTGCCCTTGAGCTTATCTCCGGCGAGGGGGGTATTTTTGCCCTTTGAAACAAAATCTTTTATATTTACCGTCCACTCCAGTTCGGGGTCGAAGATGGTGACATCGGCGGTAGAACCAATAGCCAGCGTACCTGGGCCGTATTTCTGGCCGAGAATCTTAGACGGCTCAATCGTTAGCTTGGCGATAAGCGTAGCCAGCTCCAGTTCTCCCCGGTGCACCAGCCCCATCAGGCTGCCCAGGGCGGTCTCGAAGCCGCTGATGCCGAAGGGGGCACGTTCGAACGGCTGGCTTTTTTCGGCCTGGGTATGGGGGGCGTGGTCGGTGGCGATAATATCAATGGTGTCGTCGTTAAGCCCCTGAATTAAGGCTTTTATATCCCGTTCCGTTCTCAAGGGGGGATTGACCTTGGCGTCAGTGCCGTGGCTCTTGACCCGCTCCTCGGTGATGGTGAGGTGGTGTGGGGTAGCCTCGGCGGTGACCCGCACGCCCTTTGTTTTAGCCAGGCGGATAAGCTCGACCGAGCCTTCGGTGCTGACATGGGCGATGTGCAACCGGCCCCCGGTCAGTTCGGCCAGAGCCAGGTCGCGGGCGACTATAATATCCTCGGCGGCGTCAGGTATTCCCGGGAGCAGCAGCCCGGCCGATATCTCGCCTTCGTTCATCTGCCCGCCCTTGCTTAAGGCTTTATCCTCGCAGTGGTCGATGATGGGCAGGTGGCAGAAGCAGCTGTATTCCAGCGCCCGGCGCATCAGCTTTGAATTCGGCACCGGGTCGCCGTCATCGCTGAAGCCGATTACCCCCGCTTTAACCAGTGCGCCCATGTCGGCCAGTTCTTCACCCGTCCTCCCCCGGGAGACACAGCCGATGGGCAGCACCCTAATTATGCCCTCGGCGGCCGCCGTTGCTTTCACATAGTCAACGGTATCCTTATTGTCCAGCGGCGGCTCGGTATTGGGCATGCAGCCGACGGTGGTAAAGCCGCCTCTGGCGGCGGCCCTGGTGCCGGTGGCGATAGTCTCTCTTCCCTCGAAACCGGGCTGCCTGAGGTGGCAGTGCAGGTCGATAAAGCCGGGGCAGACGATTAACCCTTTAGCATCGAGGATGTCATAATCATTTTTGGGCGGGGTTTCTTTACCCTTCCCCACCCACGAGATTTTGCCGCCGGTGATAAGCAGGCTGCCGGCCTCATCCAGCTTCCGGCCCGGGTCGATTATTCGTCCGCCCTGGATAAGCAAGGACTTCATTATTATTTCTCGCCGCCTGCAGTGGCGTAATGGCCGGGCTTGAAACCCCGGGCTTCGGCGTCGCTGGCCGAATCGAAGATAATCAGGTTCTCCGGCTTAATTTTAGTCGACCAGTGGCTGTCGGCGCTATGGTACTTTTTACTAGCCAATCTACCCTCGTGCCAGTCCGAGCTGGCCACGTACCGGGGATGGACTTCGTGCTCGCAGTAGAGGCACCTCAGAACTAAAGGGCGACGATTTACTATCTTGAATTCGGGCCTGATGTAGTTGGCCTCGGTCTTCTGCACGGAAACACACTTCGGGTTGGCGCACTTTACCCCGTAGCCCCGCCGGTAGAGCGGATACTCTTTAGCTCTTACGAAAGATTTCTTCTCTTCGGCGATGTCGGCCTGTTTGCTTCCCAGCAGGAGGGCAACCAGCGACATCCTTATCGGTACCCCAAACCCCGCCTGCTTGAAATAGGTGCTCCTGGGGTCGGCGTCTATCTCGCGGGCCAGCTCGTTAACCCGGGGCAGGGGATGCATGACCAGTGTGCCCTCAAACCCCCTCTCCTTGAGCAGCTTCTTGTCCACCACCGGGTAGTCCTTCTTCAACTCTTCGCCCTTTTCGCCGGCGGCCAGTCTTTCCAGCTGGAGCCGGGTTACATAGAGGGCGTCGACCCCTTCCTCCAGCTCGACCTGGGCGCTGACACTGGGGATATTGGCCAGCTGGTGCGGCTGGCTGGGCGTTATGTATATGGCGTCCAGAGGGAAAAGTCTCTGTTTCACCTTGTCATTCAGGTTAGCGTACCTTTCCAGCCGGCCGGTATACTCGCTGCCGAGCTTGTTCATAACGTGCTCGGGAAGCTCCAGGCCGGGCCCGGGGCGGAACAGGATGGTGGCGCCGAACCTGGCCAGGGCGTAGACCAGCGAGGGCACGGTGCGCCCGTATTTCAGGTCTCCCCACAATGCGATTCGCAGTCCCCCGATAGTCTGCCTTTCCTTCTTGATGGTATAGAGGTCGCACAGGGTCTGGGTGGGGTGCTCATGGCCGCCGTCGCCGGCATTGATTACCGGGACGCCGGCGTAGTCGGCAACTACCTCGGCGGCTCCTTCCCAGGGGTGCCTGATGACGATAATGTCGGCGTAACTGCCGATGACTCTGGCCATGTCGGCGATGCTTTCACCCTTGGACAGGGAAGTGGCCCCCACATCGGAGGCGGTAATGACGCTGCCCCCAAGCCGGTGCATTGCCGATTCAAACGATAGCCGCGTCCGGGTGCTGGGCTCAAAGAACAGGCTGGCCATAATCTTTCCCCGGCATACACCGAACTGCTTGTCCATGGCGTCCGCCATTTCGTCTGCCAGGGAGAATACGGCTTCTATTTCGCTGTTGGATAGATCGTCTATGGTTACCAGATTTCTATTTGCCAGAGTCATGGCTAACCTCTTTTGTGAGATTATTTTCGGCGTTGTCGGTGATGGCTACCTCATCTCTGCCGTCGGTTTCCTCCAGCCTGACCTGTATATCCTCGTGTCTGGAGCTGGGTATGTTTTTGCCGACGTAGTCGGCTCTTATCGGCATTTCGCGGTGGCCGCGGTCGACCAGTACCGCCAGTTGCATTAGCCTGGGGCGGCCCAGGTCGATGAGGGCATCCATGGCGGCTCTGGTGCTGCGTCCGGTGAAGAGAACATCGTCAACCAGTACGATAACCCTGCCGCCGATATCGTTAGGGATATCGGTCTTTTTGACCACCGGCTGCGGGTTGAGCGAAGAGAGGTCGTCGCGGTAGGGGCTGATGTCCAGGGCGCCCACCGGCACCTTTACCCCGGCAAAGCTTTCGATGCTGGCGGCCAATCTTTTGGCCAGAGGCACACCCCTGGTGTGCATGCCGATGAGCATTACCTGCCCGATGACCTTGTTGCGCTCTATAATCTCATGGGCGATGCGGGCCAGGGTGCGGCGGATGTCCTCCCTGGTCATTATGGTCTTGGCTGGCATAAAGTTAACCCCTTGCTTTGGCTGGCAAGGGGTCTTGCTACTCTGGTTCTGTTGTTTCCTTGCCAGCCTCTCCGGACCGGCTTAAAGGTTTATGAAATTTTTAAGCTCTAATTAAATATTATAGCAGGTTTTTTGGGGGGTTGCAAGTTTTTGAATTTAGGGGTTGGTCAAACCCTGTTTTTCCCCGCCCCGTTTTTATCTTTTCCCAACCTTACCGCCTCCCCCACGATTCACTTTCCCATACCCACCCGCCCAAAAGGCGTCGCCTTTTTTATCTCTTGAACCCCACCCCAAAGAGAAATTGATAGAAGTACCACTTCTGTAGGGTGGGTCAGGGTGGGAAACAAAACACACTCTAAAACTTTAAGCCGGAACGTGCAGTCTATCCTCGAAACTTACCGAAGGATAGGCGGTACAGTAAACAGTCCCAGGAGTTGCCCAGCAGGTTGCCCAGTTGAATCATCCGGAGCATCAGGTGAATGGATTCCGTCTTTTCAACGCCGTATGTCTGCTGCAGCTTTAGGACAGCTTCGGGGTCGGGATGAGCCTCGGATTCGGCCCAGTGCTGCGCATAGATTACGGCCACAGCATCCTCTTCCGGGCAATTATCAACATCTCCTGATAGTAGCCGGCTAATCTCTTCCGGAGTAAGCCCGTTTTTCAAAGCCTGCTTGGCATGGAAGTAGGAACAATAGCGGCAGCCGTCTACTGCGGTGACAGCCAGCATGAGCCTTTCCCGGAAGGCAGGTGATAGCAATCCCTTATTGGTTGCTTCCTTCAATCGCTTCCTGTTTCTGATTGGAAACCACAGGTCGCTGAACAGTTCCTTCGGGTTCTTATAGGTTCTTTTATTAAATTTCATTTACCCAAATTCTCTTTCCCCACTCCGTTTTATATCTTTTCCCGCCCCCTCTTCCACCAGTTCTCTTTTTTCCCATACCCGCCCGCCCGCATAAGCTCCGCCTCTTTAGACTCTCTTCCCCCACCCCCCGGAGGAGGAAGATTATCTTTCCCTGCCTGGTCTCCCCCTTTCATAAAGGGGGATTTAGGGGGATTTTCCCGTTAAGAGGTTCTAACTTCTGTAGGGTGGGAGGGTGGGAAGCAAAACGACTTCTAAAATCGGGCTGTACCTCCCCTTAGCCTTTCTTTCTCCCGCGCAGTCTGGCCTCTCTGCGGGCCTGCGCATCCTGGTTGCGGCGTTTCTCGTCATCGGTCTCGAGGATAAGGGGGGCCACCTCGGTGGGTTTTCCGCTTTCGTCCAGGGCGACATAGGTGAGAAATGCGGAAGCCGTATTTCGAATCTCCCCGGTTATCGGATTCTCCGACTCTACGCGTACGCCTACCTCCATTGAAGTTCTGCCGACCAGGTTCAGGCTGGCTTTAAGGAAGAGAACGTCCCCGATAAAGACGGGATGCAGAAAATCAATACGGTCAACGGAAGCCGTCACTACATTGATTCGGGTGTGACGCTGGGCGACTATGGCACCTGCCATGTCTATCAGCTTCATTATGACGCCGCCATGTACGTTCCCGGCCTGATTTGCGTCCTGGGGTGTCGTTGGCTGGACCATGATGACGCTGGTTTCACTGACTTTCTTTCCCTGCATTTTCCCTCCTCCTCACTTGCTACTCAGCTCGCTTAATTCAATTATACACCCATCTGGATTATCTAGTATCCCCACCCCGTTTGGTATCTATTCCCACCCGCCGCCCTTTAAGGTGGGGCTTTAAGCCCTTTTTGCCCCGCCCCATTTTACCACTTTAGGTTTTCTTCCCATACCCGCCCGCCCAAAAGGCCTTGCCTTTTTCATATCTTTATCCCCACCCCCATAAAAGGGATTGAAAAGAGGTTTAACCTCTATTGGGTGGGAGGGTGGGAAACACACTGTGCGATAGTAGGCTATCCGCTCCTGAGGTTCTGGATAATCTCTCCCCAGTTAGGTCTTTTCCCGTACATGAGCAGGTACACTCTGAAAGCCCTGATAGCTAAAAACATAACCCCGATGATGGAGAGCACCAGCACCACCAGACTGACCGCCAGTTGCCAGGCGGCAATATCACTCACGCCCAGCCTCAGCATGGTTGCAACAGGAGCTGTGATGGGGAAAATAGTCAGCACTACCCAGATGGGGCTGTTGGGGAATATGAACAGTAAAGATGAGAACCAGAGGGGGACAATGGCGAAAAGCGAATAAATCATGGACAGTTGTTGTCCTTCACGGGCGTTGGGGCTGATGGCGCCGACGCCCGCCGATAGGGCGGCGAACAGTAAATAGCCCAGGACGAAATAGACTATCCCCAGTACTATGAAGTTGGCCGGCAATTGTATCGTGCTGATGAAGCCGCCGAAAGAGGATGAGGCCAGTCTTAGCAGGAGCGGCGCTGAGACCAGCCAGACGACCACCTGCACCAGTCCGGCGGCGCCCAGCCCCAGAACCTTGCCGATGAGCAGTTGCCGGGTGGAAACTGAGGAGAGCAATACCTCGATAAGGCGGCTCTCTTTCTCATCCCCCAGCCCCTGCACCAGGTAGCTGGAAGAGAAATTCAGGGAGAGGGCCAGCAGAAGGCTAAAAATTCCGGGAATGATAACATTGCCGAGTCCCCCCTGCTCGGTAGCCACCTCCCCCGTTTCGGTAAGCCTGGTCACCACCAGGTCTAAAGGCGATTCTATCAGGTATACCGTTTCGGGAGGCACTTTCCCGGCCAGCATATTGCTGGTGAGGAAATTTTTAATGACCGTGATGATGACCGTGGGCGTTTCCACCTCTTTCTCCAGGGTATAACGGTTAATCACCCCGGCTGAGAGATAATCCGGGGGAATGACGAAATACTCGGGAACATCGCCGCTAATCAGGGCAGCCGTGGCCTCATCCGGTGTGTCGAAGGGGACCAGCTCTATATTCCCCTGGGTGGTATACTGGTCGAACCCGCCGGCCTCATCGACATAGCCGATGGCGGTTGTTTCCACTACCGGTGGCCGGGAGACGGTTGATACGAGCTGGAAAACGCCTATGGCGATGAGGGCTAAGACCGGCACGATAAGGGTCATAATGATAAACCCTTTCCTCTTTATCGTGTGCAGGAATTCGTGCCGGAATATAAGCAGTGTCTTATTCATGACTTTCTGCCCGCTTCCTTCAGAAATATCTCATTGAGTGAAGGAGTGGCCACTTCAAAGCGGTTGATTACCATGCCGCGGCTTACCAGATGGGTCAGGACCTGCTGGGGAGTTGTCTTGCCGTCCAGAATCAGCTCGATGTAGCCTTTGCGAGGGCGCTTGGCGGTAACTCCCGGTATTTCCCCCGGTTCCCCTTTACAATCCAGCAGGACCGAATTACCTCTATATCTTGCCTTGATTTCACTCAAATTCCCGTAGAGGACGGTGCGTCCGTGGTTTATCATTAGGATGCGGTCGCAGAGTTCCTCTACCTGATTCATCTGGTGTGTGCTCAGGATTACGGCTTTACCCTGATTTCTCAGGCCTGTGGTCATCTCTTTTAATAGTTCGGTGTTAACCGGGTCGAGGCTGGCGAAGGGTTCGTCCAGAATAACCAGCTGCGGGTCATGGATGATGGTGACAATAAACTGAATAATCTGCCCCATGCCCTTGCTCAGTTCCTCAATCTTCTTTCTCTGGCTGTCCAGCATGCCTGTCTGATTGAGCAGCTCGCTGGCTTTTTCGGTGGCCGACTTCCTGTCCATACCCTTGAGCGAGGCCAGGTAGACTATAGATTCGAGGACGCTCAGCTTTTTATACAGCCCTCTTTCCTCGGGCAGGTAGCCGAGCCTGTTCTTGGTAGCTTCACCCAGCTTCTTACCGAAGATGGTCACCTTGCCTGAGTCCGGCTTGATGATGTCCATCATCATCCTGATGGTGGTAGTTTTGCCGGCACCGTTAGGGCCAATGAGGCCGAACATCTCACCAGGGGCGACGGAGAAGGACAGGTCATCAACGGCGACCTTATCGGCAAAGGACTTTACTACATGGCTGACTTCAACGGCAAGCATATTGGTAGCTCTTTCTTAAGTTGGCATTATAGCATATTATAGCAAAATCAGGGGAGATTAGGGGCGCTTTCACTTGACTACACAACCTTAACCCCCCTATGATAAGCTAAGACAGGTCAGGCGGAATTTCTTTATAGGAGGTGCGTGCCATGGAAGGTCCCGTGCAGCGTATTGAGCGTATTGAGTACTACTATACTGTGGTTCCCAACAGGGTTGGAGAGGGTGCTAAGGTTTTCAATGTGCTCAAGGCACAACATGTCAATCTGCTTGCTTTCAATGGTTTCCCGTTGAGCGCGCGGAGTACTCAGCTCGACCTCGTGCCGTCCAGCGGAACTGCCCTGGTTGCGGCGGCGCAAAAGGCAGGCATCAAGCTGGTGGGACCAAAGGTTGCTTTTCTGATCTCGGAGTGGGAGCACCTGGGGGCTGTCGCCGAGATACTTGGCAAGCTAACACAGGCCGGGGTCAACGTCACGGCCATGCAGGCCATCGAAACCGGTGATTGGCGTTATGGAGCTATCCTCTGGGTTAAGCAAGGCAATATCGGCAAGGCTGCCAGGGCATTGGGTATTTCTTAGAGTAGGTTTATTTTCCCATACCCGCCCGCCCTCATAAGCTGCGCTTCTAGCACTTGTTGGGAATATGGGGGGGGGGGTAGCTTCATAAGATACCACTAATTTTAGTAGTTTAATGCTAAAATCGTAAAAATAATGTCCTCTGTTCCTTCATAGGTAACTTTATCCATAGTATAAACCCAAAATTTTATCTCCTTGTAAGAAAAATTCGGGGGAAACCCTTCTATGTGTATTTTCATTATACTTTTATATTCATATCCTTCTTCAACAGTGAAATTATCTGGCAAATCATCACTTATCGGTAAAAATTTGAACCCTTCTGACGTTTCAAGCTTTAATGTCATGTTGCACTTATGCGGGTTATCATTTGGAATTGTTACTTCGATATAATTTGAATATCGTGGCTCGAAAGCTGGGGTAACTGTTATCCCAATGCTTTGAGTATCCCCAGTATTTACTATTGGATTAAGGCCTGGGGAGGAAGTAATATTTGGCTCTATAGGTTGTTCGGATGGAAGATGAGGATATATAAGCCACCAAATTAATAGGATACAAAGTCCTATTATAATGCCTATCGTAATTTTGTGGATAGTACTATTACGCCAGAGCCTTAATACCCCTGATTGTATCCTTTCTGTAATTCTCTTTATCAAGTCATTCAACGTAATAACCTTAGATTATCTTCTTAACATAATTCTACCATATTATATATTATACACCAAAGTATGTATAAATCTATTGACTTTCGCAATAACCAGTAGGATAATTGCCCTGCTACTCCGTGAGCGAGTAGCAGAAAGGAGGAAAATTGAGCTTCTTAGCACAATTTTTGCTCCTAGCCGAGTCCATGTTGGGCAGAGTATAGGTAACTATACTCCACGAGGCCAAGTTGAATCAGGCTAGGGATAAACCGCTTCCTGCTTGGTTAAACTGGTTTTGGGGCAACCTTGCACACGGCTCACTGAAAATAATGTGCAAGAGTACTGCTGCTATGCTGACGCCATAGGCAAGTGTCAGGGTCTAGCGGTTGGGCTGACTCAGCTAGTAGGGCAATTACAACCCTGCGAGTGAGGTAGGGGAAACTTCGCTCCCGTTTCGTCCCTTGGTACCAGGGGATAAGGAGGGGGATGGGGAGTTAACCTGCCTCATTTATTTTTTCGTTCACTCCCTATCAAAATGACCTAATACCCACCCCCCTCTCTTTACCACCAGCCCTCCACCAGTTATAATAGGGCGGTAACCTTTTCAAGCCCCTATATATAATAAGGTAGCTGGAGGTGCTAACTTGGCGGCTTTGTATGTGACCTCGTTGCAGGCGGGAGCGGGCAAGACGGCGGTGTGCGTCGGGCTGGGCAGGCATCTGGCGGGCGATGGCAGGAAGGTGGGCTATTTTAAGCCGATGGTGGCTGATATCAAAGAAGAGGCGGCGGTGGATAGCGACGCCGATTTTATCAAGAAGGTGCTGAGGCTGAAGGATGATGTGGCCGGCTTAAGCCCGGTTATCGCTAAAGACAAGCTGGCGGCTGAGATTAAGCCGGCCTATGATAAGGTCGCTAAGGACAGGGACGTGGTCATTGTCGAGGGCGTCTGGCGGATAAGGCCGGGGGCGAAACCTGTGGAGGCCGCTGCCGAGGTGGCCGGGGCGCTGGGTGCCAGGGTTATTGTCGTCGAGCCTTACTCCGAAGAGCTGGCCGCAGACAGTCTGGCGGCCAAGTACCGTGGCTTCGGTGAAAGCCTGCTGGGCGTTGTGGTCAACAGGGTGCCGGTAAGAAGGCTGGATATGCTGTCGGAGCGCCTGTCCGGTGGTGAGGCGGTGGTGCTGGGAATGCTTCCCGAGGACAGGGTGCTCTTCGGGCTGACGGTAGGGGAGATTGCCGAGCGGGTTGAGGGCGAAATCCTGAACGACGCCGCAAAATCCGATGAGGTGGTGGAGAACCTGATGCTGGGGGCGATGGTCGTCGATGAAGGCCCCCTCTATTTCGGACGAATGGCTAACAAGGCGGCGGTCTTGAGGAGCAACCGCCCCGATATGCAGCTGGCGGCGCTGGAGACCTCGACTAAGTGCCTGGTCTTGTCCGGCGGCGTGGCGCCGACCCATCCCGTCATAACCAGCGCCAGGGAGAAGGGCATTCCCATCATTTTAGCCAAAGGCGATACCGGTTCGGTGGTCGACACCATTGAAATAGCCCTGGGCAAGCCCAGATTTAACCAGCCCAAGAAGCTCCCGCGCCTGCTGGAGATAATGGAAAAGCACTTCGACTTCCAGGCGGTTGAGCAGGGGCTGGCCCTCGAATAGCTTGACATAACACCAAAAACAACCCCCGAAGCTACCCATCTTCGAATTGTTTCCCGTAAAATTTTCAGCCTTTTTTTTGAAGCTAATCAGCTTTGTTAAGCCTCGGCGCCGATGTTATAATGAGTTAGATGGATATTCTGGCTGAGCTTAACCCGGCGCAGAGGGAAGCCGTAGAAGCGATTGAAGGGCCGGTGCTGATACTGGCCGGGCCGGGCAGCGGCAAGACCAGGGTTATCGCCCACCGCGTGGCCTACCTTATCAAGGTGTGCGGAGTCAGTCCCCACCGCATTATGGCGGTTACCTTCACCAATAAGGCCGCCCGGGAGATGGTGGAGAGGCTTAAAAAGCTTATCGGGGAGAAGATGGTCGGCGACCTTACCATCGGAACTTTCCACGCCATCTGCGCCCGCATCCTGCGCCAGGCCGGTAAGGCTATAGACGTTGACCCCCGCTTCGTAATCTACGACCAGGAAGACCAGATCAGCCTGCTTAAAAGGGCTGTCCAGGAGATAGGCCTCGACCCCAAGCAGTACGCCCCGAGGGCGTTAGCTTCGGCTATCTCCGCCGCCAAGAGCACCATGATAACCCCCGCAGAATACGCCAGGAGCAGCAAGAGCTATTTCGAGGAGGTGGTGGGGCGGGTCTATGAGCGCTATCAGGCAACGCTGACCGAAAGCAATGCACTGGACTTTGACGACCTGCTGATGAAAACGGTACAGCTGTTCAGGAAAAGCCCGGAGACGCTGTCCAAATATCAGTCCCGCTACCTGCATATACTGGTGGACGAGTTTCAGGATACCAACCTGGTGCAGTACGAGCTTATTCGGCAGCTGGGCGGGGAGAGGCACAATATCTGTGTCGTCGGCGACCCCGACCAGTCCATCTACTCCTGGCGCTTCGCCGACCTGCGCAATATTCTCAGCTTTGAGAAGGACTACCCCGAGGCTAAAGTGGTACTGCTGGAGCAGAACTACCGCTCCACCCAGCTTATTCTGGAAACGGCTTCTTACGTAATCTCAGCCAACCAGCAGCGCAAGCCCAAGAAGCTGTGGACTGATAACGAGCCGGGCGAGATGGTCAATATCGTCGAGACTTACACCGAGCAGGAAGAGGCCCAGTTTGTGGTCGGTGAGATAGAGCGTCTGGTGGAGGGGAGTAAGGCTCACTTAAGCGACTGTGCCGTAATGTACCGCACCAACGCCCAGTCCAGGGCTTTAGAAGAGGCCTTTATCCGCTACGGGACCCCCTATAAGCTGGTAGCCGGCACCCGCTTCTATGAGCGGCGGGAGGTAAAGGATATCATCGCCTATCTAAGGTTTATCCAGAACCCCCAGGACAGCGTCAGCCTGCTCAGAATAATCAATGTGCCGGGGCGCGGCATCGGCCAGCAGAGCCAGAGCCAGCTTTCCAGCTGGGCAAAGTCCCTGGGCATCTCCCAGTATGAGGCGCTAAAGCTTATCGCTGAACCGGAGAAAGACGAGGAGCAGCGGCCTCCGCTTAGCTCCCGCACAGTTAAGGTGCTGGCCGGCTTTCTGGGGCTGATGCAGGAGCTTATCGCCCGCAGCAGTGAGCTTGACCTGGTCGATTTATTCGACCTGGTTATAAAACGCACCGGCTACGAGGAATATCTACTGGGTGAAAAGGACGGCGAGGAGCGCTGGGAAAACATACTGGAGCTTCGCACCGTCGCCCGGGAGTACCGCCACCTGAAGCCCGATGAGGAGCTGTCCGCCTTCCTGGAGGGGGTAACCCTGGTATCCGATGTCGATGGTCTTGACGAGACGGTGGATGCGGCAACCCTGGTCACCCTGCACCAGGCCAAGGGGCTGGAGTTCCCGGTAGTGTTTATCGTCGGCGTGGAGGATGGTATCCTGCCCCACTTCAGGTCGTTAGCCGACCCGGAACAAATGGAGGAGGAAAGGCGGCTCTGCTATGTGGGCATAACCCGGGCCAAGCAGCGGGTCTATCTGGTCTATGCCTTCCGCCGCAGCCTGATGGGTTCCAGTATGGTGAGTACGCCGTCGCGTTTCTTAAAAGACATACCAAAGCACCTGATAACCAAGGGCGACCTGTGGCAGAGAGAGGAGAGCCAGTTGATGCCCTCTTCGTCTTCCTGGAAAAAGGCTCAGGCTCCCCCTGTCGATATTCCCGAACTTAAGCCCGGAGACCATGTCCGCCATGCCCGGTTCGGCAACGGGGTGGTGGTCAGCTGCAAGCCGGTAAGGGATGATAAAGAGGTGCTGGTGGCTTTCACCGGCGGGATGGGGGTCAAAAAGCTGCTAATGAGCTTTGCCAACCTGGAGAAGACTAAATAGCCATGCCAATCAGAGCCTTGGATCCTAAAGTAGTCGCCCGGATTGCCGCCGGGGAGGTGGTGGAGAGGCCGGCCTCGGTGGTCAAGGAGCTGGTGGAGAACTCGCTGGACGCCGGCTCATCCCAGATTTCGGTTGAAGTCAAAAGCGGCGGGGTGAGCCTTATCCGGGTGACCGATAACGGTAGCGGGATTCCCTCCGGAGAGGTGGGGCTTGCCTTTGACCGCTACGCTACCAGCAAGGTAGCCAATCTGGAAGACCTGGAGTCTATCCGGAGCCTCGGTTTCCGCGGGGAGGCGCTGCCCAGCATCGCCGCCGTGGCCGAGGTTGATATGGTCAGCTGCGCCACAGGTGAAAAGGCGGGCGTTTATCTCAGTTTGCAGGATGGTGTAATCTCAAGTCAGGGCAGCCGGGGACGCTCTCAGGGGACTACGGTCACGGTGAATAACCTGTTCCGTAAGGTACCGGCCAGACTGAAGTTTCTAAAGTCGGTGGCCACCGAAAACAGCCATATCGTCAACGTGGTCAGCCAGTATGCCCTCGCCTTCCCCGAGGTTAAATTTTCTCTTTTAATCGATGGCCGGGTTGCGCTGAGGACACCGGGCAGCGGACGGCTTATAGACAGCATAGCCGAAGTCTACGGGGCCGAAGTAGCCGCTAATATGATTGAGCTTAATAATGAAGCGGTGGCCCCTTCGCCCCGGATATCGGGCATGGTCGGTTCGCCTAAAGTGAGCCGCTCGGGGCGGGGATACCTGAGCTTCTTCGTCAACCGCCGCTGGGTAAACAGCCGCATGCTGGCGCGGGCGGTGGAGGAGGCCTATCACGGGCTTTTAATGGTGGGCAGGCACCCGGTGGCCGTAATTAATATCTCACTGCCGTCTCAGGAGGTGGATGTCAACATTCACCCCGCCAAGAGCGAGGTGAAGTTCCGCAGCGATTCGGCAATCTTCGGCGCCGTCCAGCGGACTGTCCGCCGGGCTTTAACGGAGCAGGTCACCGTGCCCCGGATTATGGCCGCGGATACCGGGGCTGTATTCCCTACAGTACTAAAGGAGACAACTTTGCTGCCGTATGCAGGGGCTTCTACGGCTCAGACTCCTCCTGCTCCGACCCCGGCAATGTCTCTGCCTGTGCTGCGGGTACTGGGGCAGCTCGATAACAGCTATATCATCGCCGAGGGCCCCGACGGGCTGTACCTTATCGACCAGCACGCCGCCCACGAGCGCATCCTCTTCGAAAAGATCAGGCGGCAGAGGTCGCAGCGGGATATAGAGATTCAGGGGCTGCTTGAGCCGATGCCGTTCGAGGTCAGCCCCCGGCAGGAAGCGATACTGAAATCACGCTATCGGGACCTGGCCGAGTTCGGTTTCGCCATCGAGCCTTTTGGCGATAGAACCTTCCTCATCCGGGCGCTGCCCGCCCTGATTCACGACAGGGACTGGGCTGGCATGCTGCGGGAACTGCTGGACTCGCTGTCCTCCGGGGATAAAAGTGATTGGGCGGAAGGCGTGACTATTACTATGGCCTGCCACGGCGCGGTCAGGGCCGGGCAGTCACTGGCCGATGCCGAGATGAGGGAACTGCTGCGGCAGCTGGAGCAGTGCGACACTCCTCATACCTGCCCCCACGGACGGCCGACCATGATTCACCTCAGTTCCAGTCAGTTGAAAAGGGAGTTCGGCCGGACTTAAAGCCCTACAGCCGCTTAAACTCGTTAAAGAGCTTATCACCGAGGCCGCCGGGCAGGTCGGAGAGGGGCTTGTTGGCGTGGCTGGTGAGCAGCGGCGATATGGATATATTGCCCCGCTCCATTGCCCAGGTGTCGGTGTTGTCGTCTACCGCCTTGTTTACCCTCTTGCGGACAAACCAGTAGTATGAGCGCCCGTTATTATACCTCTCTTCGATGATATCGGTGTGGCTGTAGCGGGCGGGGCAGGTAATCTTTACCCCGGTGATTTTTTCCATAGGCAGGTTGGGCAGGTTTACGTTGAGGCAGATATCGGGCGGTATAACGCCGGACTCAACCCTTTTAGCTAACAGGGCGGCTAACCTGGCCGCATCATCGAAGTAGAATTTATCCCCCCAGCCTGCCGAGATGGCCAGTGCGGGAAGCCCGTGCAGGCTGCCCTCCAGGGCCGCCCCCACCGTCCCCGATATTAATACGTCATCGCCCAGGTTGGCCCCCCGGTTTATACCGGAAATGACCATGTCTATCTCGTCCTTGACCAGCTTGCCCAGAGCCAGGATAACGCAGTCGGCGGGGGTGCCTTCCACGGCGTAGCTTTCTACGCCATCTGCCACCGGTGTTGCTTTTCTGGCCCTTACCGGCTGGTGCAGGCTGACGGTGGTGCCCATGGCGCTCAGCTCACGGTCGGGGGCTACCACCACCACCTCGGCTATGTTCTTAAGCTCCTTGACCAGAGCTATTAATCCGTCGGCAAATATGCCGTCGTCGTTGGTTACCAGTATTTTCATGCGGGGCTTCCTCTCTAACCCTGGATTTTATCACGGGAGGGCTGGTAACGACAAATTACCCCACCCCTTTTTATATCTATACCCGCCCTCCACTCTTTAAGGTAGGGCTTTCAGCCCTTTTTACCCCCACCCCCTTTTAAAAGTTTTTAATTTTCCCATACCCGCCCGCCCAAAAAGGCTCCGCCTCTTATACTTTATTGCCCCACCCCCCAGAAAGGAGAGTGAAGAGAGGTTTGACCTCTATCGGGTGGG
>Ga0315553_10001188_pt1 | contig 21979 bp, 26 predicted proteins | sample SalMarSW160140MG_FD_203099 | JGI IMG/M metagenome (GOLD analysis project Ga0315553, IMG submission 203099) | Salt marsh sediment microbial communities from the Plum Island Ecosystem LTER, Massachusetts, United States - Salt Marsh Sediment SW1601-40 ... | reverse complement strand
CCAGCTGTAGATGATGTCGGGACGGTCGTCGGATTGAAGCAGCGTCGGCAGCTTCGCCTTGTAGGCCTCGTTCTCCATGTAATCGACGATGACCTTCACGCCCGGATGCGTGGCGTTGTAGTCCTCGGCCACCTGCTTCCAGAACGGGTCGCCCGTGGTGTTGACGTGGAGCAGCCGGACGGTCACGTCCTCGGCGAAGGCCGGGGCCACGCTGAGGGCCAAGGCGAGGCCGGCGCCGGCAAGCGCTTTCATGAACATCGAAGTACCTCCCTGCTTTGCGATTTTTCGCCGGGGCTCGGGCCAACCGGCATTATTTCGTGATGCGAATTAAATCTTCGCTCAGGTGGCCGTCATGTCAAGCGCCAATCGCGTGAACCGGCTTTGCCAGCAGGCTTCGGCATTGACACTTCCGATCGTCGTGGAGGATTAAATCATTGGCCCGCAGTAAAACAGGGTCGGGGACGCCCAACGAATGAAGACGGCCGATCCGGAATTCATGCGTGCGATCAATCGCTTCCATGTCATGGATGCGATCCGCCGGCATGGGCCCATCGCTCGCGTGGAGATCTGTGAGCGAACCGAGCTCAGTCCCACTACCGTCTCGGCGATTACCGCGGCGCTTCTCGACGACCGGCTCATCGTCTCGCGACAGATGGGGGCGGTGAGGGATGCGACACGCGGCCGCCCGCGGGTGCTACTGGAGCTCAATCCCGGCGCCGCCCGCGTGGTCGGCGTCAAGATCGCGCCGACGCGGATCGTCCATGTGGTCACCGACTTCCAGGGCGATGTGCTTGCGGAGCTGGTGCAGCCGGTCCGTGTCGATCGGCAGCCGGCGGACGTGATCGCGGACCTGGTGGAAGACGGGGTCAGGCGCGTTGTCGCCGATGCGGGGCTGACGCTCGATCGGGTGGAGAGCCTCTGCGTCGCGCTGCCGGGCGTGGTGGAGCATGCGACCGGGCTCGTTCGCCACAGTCCGATCCTGCGCGATTCCGACGTGCCTTTCGGCAAGGCGCTGTTCGAGCGCCTGGGCCTCTCGACGCTGATCGAGAGCGATGCCAACGCGATCACCATCGGCGAGCACTGGTTCCGCCGCTGTCGCGATCTCGACGACTTCGTGGTGGTGACGGTGGAGCACTCGCTCGGCCTCGGCGTCATGCATGGCGGCGAGCTCTTCCGCGGCGCCAAGGGCATCAGCTTCAACCTGGGCGACCACGTCACGGCGTCGGGCGGGAACGGCGAAACCACGGTGTCGCGGCTTGCCGATCAGGCGACGGAGCCGGCGATCCTGGCGCCGGTCGCCGGCAAGGCGGAGTTCCGCGAGGCGATCGGCCTTGGCCAAGCCATGCGGCTTGCCGGCGAGCGGATCGCTGCCGGCGACAACGAATTGACCAATTCCGCCCTTCGCGCCGGCGAGGCGCTGGGGCTCGCCATCGCCAACCTCATCACGCTCTTCGCGCCGCCGCGCGTCGTCATCATCGGCTCGACGCTGGCGCTCGGCGAGCCACTGATGGCAGCGCTCAGAAGCGCGCTCGACCGCACGCTTCCGGAGTGGCTCGCCGACGTTTCGGAGATCGCCGTCGACGATGCCGACGACACCGCCTGGGCGCGCGGCGCCGCGGCGGCGGCTTTGAAAGATCTCTACGGCGCGCCATGGAGCACGACCGGCCCGGCCCGGCCGCGCAATTCGCAAAACGGATCGGAACGCGAGGGGACATGAAGAAAGTTGGCGTGGGCGTGATCGGCTGCGGGGTAATTTCCGGCGCATATTTGAAAGCGGCGCAGGGCTTTCCGATCCTCGACATTCGCGGGCTCGCGGACACGGTGCCGGCGGCAGCGGAGGCGCGGGCCAAGGAGTTCGGGCTGGAGGCGGTTGGCGTCGACGCGCTGCTCGCCGATCCGACGATCGAGATCGTCTTGAACCTCACCGTGCCGAAGGCGCATGTCGAGGTGGGACTGAAGGCGCTCGACGCCGGCAAGCACGTCTATTCGGAGAAGCCGCTTGGCGTCGCTTTCAAGGACGGCAAGAGGCTCGTCGACCGCGCCGCGAAGAAGGGGCTTCGCGTCGGCTCGGCGCCCGATACCTTCCTCGGCGGCTCGCACCAGACCTGCCGCAAGCTGATCGACGCCGGCAAGATCGGGGAGCCGGTCGGCGGCACCGCGTATTTCATGTGTCCGGGGCACGAGCGCTGGCATCCGGCGCCGGACTTCTACTATCAGGTCGGCGGTGGGCCGATCCTCGACATGGCGCCCTACTACCTGACCGATCTCGTGAACCTGCTAGGGCCGGTGGCGCGCGTCGCGGCGATGACCTCGATGCCGAAGAAGACGCGCACGATTACCTCGAAGCCGCGATCGGGGCAGACGATCCCGGTGGAGGTGGCAACGCACGCTGCCGGAACGCTGCAATTCGTCTCCGGCGCGCTGGTGCAGGTCTCCATGAGCTTCGACGTTCCGGCGCACCGGCATCTGCCGATCGAGGTTTATGGCTCGAAGGGCACACTCGTCGTTCCCGATCCGAACTGGTTCGGCGGCGAGATCGAGTTCGCCGCGGAGAAGGACAAGTGGGTAACGCTCAAGACCGAGCTTCCCTATGCCGACGTCAACTACCGGTCGATCGGGCTCGCCGACATGGCGCACGCGATCCGCTCCAACCGGCCGCACCGGGCGAGCGGCGAGTTGGCGCTCCATGTGCTCGAGGTGATGGAAGCATTCGGCCGCTCGTCGGATAGCAGTAAAGCGGTCCCGATCGCTACGCGGCCGGAGCGCCCGGCGCCGCTTTCTGAAAGCCTCGTGCGCCGCAAGCTCGCGGCCTGACCTAACAATCGGGAGAGAGAAGAATGCGGGAAGCGCTCATCGTCTGGGGCGGCTGGAGCGGCCATGAGCCGGAGCAGTGCGCGAAGATCATTTCCGACATGCTCGAAGGCGACGGCTTCAAGGTCTATGTCGAGACGACCACGGAGGCCTTCGCCGATCCTTCGATCAAGGATCTGAGCCTCATCGTGCCGATCTACACGATGTCGAAGATCGAGAAGGAAGAGGTGCAGAACCTCACCAAGGCGGTTGAAGGCGGCGTCGGGCTGGCGGGCTATCACGGCGGCATGTGCGATGCGTTTCGCGACGCCGTCGACTATCAGTTCATGTGCGGCGGCCAATGGGTCGCGCATCCGGGGAACATCATCGACTACCGGGTCGACGTGGCGAAGCCGGACGACCCGGTGATGAAGGGGATCAAGAGCTTCCCCTACAAGTCCGAGCAGTACTACATGCATGTCGACCCCTCGAACGAGGTGCTGGCGACGACCACGTTCAGCGGCGAACATGCGTGGTGGACGAAGGACGTGGTCATGCCGGTCGTGTGGAAGCGGCATCACGGCAAGGGCCGCGTCTTCTATTCCTCGCTCGGACACGTCTCGAAGGAGTTCGATGTGCCGGAGATGAAGACGATCTTTCATCGCGGCGCGCTTTGGGCGGCGCGCGGGGAAAACGAGGCGCGTTAGGCTCTAAAGATAAGGAGCCGCCTTTCGGCGGGCTCCCCGGTTCTTTTCCCAAAGCGATTATCGCATCGTCACTTCATAGCTTGGCGCCTGATCGAGCTGATCCTTGGTGGCGTTGGCGACCACGATCAGATTGCCGCCCTGGTCGACGCGGATGTTGAGCGTCTTGAAATCGAGCGCAACGGGCTTCTCGCCGATGCCGAGGAAGCCGCCGACGTCAACCACGACCGCGTCGATCTTGCCGCTCGGGTCGAACACGACGTCGCTGACCTCGCCGAGATCCGCATCTTCGCTGCCATAGACCCGCGTTCCGATCAGTTCGCTCGCCGAAACCTCCTGCGCGTCGAACGTCGGCATGGTGTCGGGGATGGCGCTTGTCGTGATCCGATTGGGAGTCGCCGCCATCTGATCGGCAGGCGCCGGCTGATCGCCCGCCGCCGGAGCCATGGCGGGCGTCTCCGCCGCGGCCATGTTGTCGGCCGCCGTGTTGTCGCCCTCTGTGTTGCTCATGGGCGCCTGGGCGAGCCGGTCGACAGGCTCATAGGTCGGCATCTGCTCGAGCTGTTCCTTGCTCATCGCCACCGTGACCTTGGCCTCGCCATTCTCCGCCTGCGCGAAGTGCAGCTCGTCGAACGGGACAGCGACGGTCTTCTCGCCGATGCCGAGAAAGCCGCCGACATCGATCAGAGCGACGCGCGTGCCGCCGTCCTTCTCGAGCACGAGATCGGACACCCCACCGATGCTCTGGTCATCCGCTCCGTAGACCTCCTTGCCCACGAGAGTCGAAGCGCGAATCTGGTTCTTATCGGCGCTCATGAAGGCAACGTCGCCGCTGTAGGCCGGAGTCTGCATGGTATCGGCCTGCATATTGTCGGCCGAAGCGACGTTCTGCTGCGCCGTCTGGTCGGCTGGCGCCATCGCGTCCGTCTGGGCCTGCTGCTGCTCGGAGAAGCGGGCGGCAGGATCGTAGCTTGCGAGGTCGACGGCCGGCGCGGCTTCCAGCTGCTCACGGGTCGCGGCGTAGATCAGGCGAATCTCGCCATCCTTTTCAACCACCTGAAGCTGGTCGAACGGCACCGCCACGGCTTTCTCGCCGATGCCGAGAAATCCGCCGACGCCAACAACCGCGTCGGTGATCGCCCCGTCGTCGCCGATGATCAGATCGTTGACGTCACCGATCGATTCAGCGTCGGGCTGCTGGTTCGCATAGACGGAGCGGCCGATGAAAGCCGTCGCCAATGTGGGGTGATCGGGAACGAGCTTGTCGTTCGCCGCCATCTTGCCGGTCTCGTGGGTCGCGCCGCCCTGGACCACGGCGGGCGTGGTGGCGGTGTCCTCGGCCTGGGCGACACTGATCGCGCCGGCGCTCATCAATGCAAGCAGCGCGCTGCTTGCCATCAGTTTCCGGATCATTCTCAAACCTCCTTGGCGCATCGCTGATGCAAATTCGACCGCGCGACAGTGAAGTCCGTTCGGCGCGGCGTTGCGTCATGACAATGTCGGTGGAGGGCAGGACGTTCCCGCGACGAGAAGAAGCCGACGGCGGCCAAAGAAATGAAGGCGGCGAACTACTCCGGTCGCCAACCGTAAAGCCAATCTAAGCGTAAGAAGAAAAGTCTAGCCGGCAAAGCGCCGAGAACAATATTGCGGGCAACTGCTAGTGCGCCGTGCATTTCATAAGTGTTCAAATTGCGGCGCGACTCCGCCACGACTCGGGCAACGCGGGGGCGGCGCACCCTCTCGAACCTCGCAAGCGCTTGCTCCGGTATCTCCGGTCGCTCGGCGAGCGATTTCGCGAGCACCCACGCGTCCTCGATCGCCTGCGCGCCGCCCTGCGCCGCGCTCGGCGCCATCGCATGCGCTGCGTCGCCTAGAAGCGCGACGCGCCCGCGCGTCCACGGACGCGAGGCGTCGACGGTGCGAAGCGGCCACGGCGTCCATTCGGGGACGGCTTCGAGAAGGCGCTGCGCCGCGCGACCGAAGCGATGCATGGGCGGCGCTGCTCCGCTCTCCGCCGCGATGGCAACAACATTCAGCATGTCGCCCCCTCGCACCGGGTAATGCACGAGATGCGCTCCGTCACCGAGCCAGAGCCCGGTCACATCGAGGGGAGCGAGCGATGCGGCCGCCGCCGTGGACATTGTCGCGCGCCACGCCTGTCGGCTGACGGGCTCGGGGCCGGGATGCCCGAAGAACCCGGTTCGGACCGTCGAGTGGATGCCGTCGGCGGCGGCGAGCACGTCCGCAGAGCGATCATCTCCGCCGGTGGAGAAGGCGACGTCCTTTTCCGTTGCGCTCGCGCCATGCAGCTCCGCGTCGAGGTGAAGTGCGATCGACGGCTCGCGCTCGGCGGTTTCGACGAGGGCGTTTTGCAGATCGGCGCGGTGAAGCGTGCAGTAGGGCGCGCCATAGCGCTCGCGTGCCGCCTTGCCGAGCGGTAGCCTGGCGATCTCAGCGCCGCTTCGCGCGTTCCTTATGACAAGCGCTTCGGGCTCCGAGAGGCGTCCTTCGAGGGCGCGCGTCACGCCGAGGCGCTCGAGCACCGCCATTGCGTTCGGCGAGAGTTGAATGCCGGCGCCGACTTCCTCGAACGCGTTGGCGCGCTCGAAAAGCGAGACCGAGAAGCCGCGCTTGGCGAGCGCGACGGCCGTCGTCAGCCCGGCAATTCCGCCTCCGGCGACCGCGATCCGCATCGCGCCTCAGGCGGCGGGGCGGTAGAGGCAGTCGGGCGGCAGCGATTGCGTGGGCTTGAGGCTCGGATCGTACCGGTAGACGGTCGAGCAGTAGGGGCAGACCGCCTCGTTGTCGTCGCCCATGTCGATGAAGACATGCGGATGATCGAAGGGCGGAAGAGCGCCGACGCACATGAACTCGCGCGCGCCGATCTTGATCGAATCGACGCCGGCGTCGTTGTGGAAGTGCGGAACGACGTTCTCGGCCATACGCTGGGTCTCCGGGGCGGCGCTTGGAGCCGCTTGCGGGCGGGACAATAGCCGCCGCGGCGGCGAGGACAAGCGGGCCGCGGCACTTTGTTGCGCTTGAGGCGTCGTGTAGCGTCCGGGGCTTTTCGGGGGCGATTTCGGTATGGAGACGTTCGATTCAGACGGGGTCGAAATCGCCTATCTCGATCGCGGGGAGGGGCCGCCGACGCTCCTCATTCACGGCTTCGGATCGAATTCCGACGTCAACTGGACGTCGACGTCGTGGGTGCGCGATCTGAACGCCGCCGGCCGGCGCGTGATCGCCCTCGACAATCGTGGCCACGGCAGGAGCGGTAAGCCGCACCATTCCTCCGCCTACGATCCTGCGATCATGGCGGAAGACGCGCGGCGGCTGCTCGACCATCTCGGCATCGAGCGTGCCGACGTGATCGGCTACTCGATGGGCGCGCGGATCGCGGCGTATTTGGTGCTGGCGCATCCGGAGCGCGTCAGGCGGGCGGTCTTCAGCGGGCTCGGGGACGCGATGGTGAAGGGGCTAGGCGACCCGGAAGCGATCGCGGCCGCGCTTCGCGCGACATCGGTCGACGAGGTCAGCGATATCGGCGCGCGCTCCTATCGCATCTTTGCCGAGCAGACGAAGAGCGACCGTGAGGCGCTGGCGGCCTGCATTCTCGGCTCAAGACGGCCGCTGAGCGCCGCGGAAGTCGGAAAGATCGCCGTGCCGGTACTGGTCGCGGTTGGGACGGAGGACGAAGTCGCCGGCAGCGGCGAGGGGCTTGCGGCGCTCATTCCGGGGGCGGAATCCTTCGCGATTTCCGGCCGCGATCACATGAAGGCGGTGGGCGACAAGAGCCACAAACAGGCGGTCATCGCCTTCCTGGACGGGTCGGAATAAGGGCGGCAAACTTCTCATCACAACCGGTTCACCCTATATCGGGGGCGTTCGCCAGGGCGGCCGCGATGCCGTATGGTCCCGCTTCCAATGGAGGCACGCATGAACGTGAAGGCTCCAATCTCTCCGGCCGGCTCGGTCGAAGCGCTCGATCCGATCTGGACCAAGCTGCGCGGCGAGGCCGAAGCGGTGGTCGCCGAGGAGCCGGCGCTTGCCGGCTTCATCTACACCTACGTCCTGAATCACGGGCGGCTCGAGGATGCGATCGCCCACCGCATCGCCGACCGGCTCGACAGTGCGGCCTTCGACGGCGACATCATCAAGCGCGCCTTCGCGGAGATGGCGGAGAGCGATCGCGATTATCCGGTCGCGCTTCGCGCCGACCTCGTCGCCGTCTACGACCGCGATCCGGCATGCAGCCGCTTCCTGGAGCCCGTGCTCTATTTCAAGGGCTTCCACGCCATCGAGACGCATCGCCTCGCGCATTGGCTCCACGCCAAAAAGCGCATCGACTTCGCGCTCTACCTACAGAGCAAGGCGTCGGAGGTGTTCCAGGTCGACATCAACCCGGCCGTGCCAATGGGAAGAGGCATCTTCATCGACCACGGAACCGGTATCGTCGTGGGCGAGACGGCGGTCATCGAAGACGAGGTCTCGATCCTGCAGGACGTGACGCTCGGCGGCACGGGCAAGGAAAGCGGCGACCGGCATCCGAAGATCCGCCGCGGCGTGCTGATCGGCGCCGGCGCGAAGATCCTCGGCAATATCGAGGTGGGAGGCTGCTCGCGTGTGGCCGCCGGCTCGGTGGTGCTGAAGCCGGTGCCGGCGCATGCGACGGTCGCCGGTGTGCCGGCGAAGGTCGTCGGACAGGCCGGCTGCGCCGAGCCCGCGCGCAGCATGGACCAGGTTCTGCGCGACAACGATCGCGAAGACAGCATCGGCTCCGGCATCTGACTTAAGCGAGCCCGAGCGTTGTGGTTCGGGCTCGCGCGTTCTAAAAGGCCGCGAGTCGGTCAGGAACGCGGGGCGCGCATTGTGACTATCGAAGAGCTGAAGAAGGTGGAGCGCTATCTTCGCGGCCTGTTCTCCAACGATAGGATCGCGGTGAAGGCGCGCCCGCGCAAGGACGATTCCGCCGAGGTTTTCATCGGCGAGGAGTTCATCGGCGTCATCTACCGCGACGACGAGGACGACGACCTCTCGTACAATTTCACGATGGCGATCCTCGAGGTCGATCTCGCGTAGCGGGCCCGCGACCCGCGCAAGCCCGCGCGATCGGGCGTTCTCAAGTTAACCACCGAGTCCGGAATCACCCGCCGAGCGCCTAGCGGCGCTTGATGACGACCGCGCGCGCGGTTACGCTCCCCAAAGGTTAACGAATGGTTAACGGAGGGGCGCGTGTCCGATCTCGGTGTGTTTGCGTATTGCGCCGCGATGGGATTCGCTGCCGCCGCGACGATCGCGTCGTTCTACCAGTGGGTTACGTCGGAGGCGGCCGAGCTCTCGGCCGCACGCGCTTCCCTGGCGGGCCTCGCCTTCACGGTCGTGCTCGGCATGTTCTGCGGACCGTTCATCGTCGTGCGGAAGGTGATTGCCGGCGTCAGGTCGCGCGAGCTTAAAATCCTGCCGGCTGTGATCGGCGTGGTGATCGCAGGCATGTGGAGCGTCTGCGCCGGGATCTTCTACGTAAGCCTGCTCATCGCCGCCTAGGCGGCTTCACCAAGCTCAGAGCGGTCCCGAGAAGGCGTAGGGTCTCGTGAGAGTCTGCTCTCTATTTGTTGGAGCTTGATCTTGTCCGAAGACCGGTTCCCACTTTTCGGGATCATGCTCTAGCGCGACGTTGCGGTGTTCTGCGTGTTCCAGCGCGGGTCGCCGATCGACACCCAGCGATTGGGGTCGGACGTCGACTGCCTCTTCACGAAGCGGTAGGCCGTGTCGTACCAGCGGCGGATCTTGTCGGTCTTGTTGTCGAGCACGAAGTCGCCGCGCGAGGTCCGCGCCACCAGCACCGCATGCCCGTCGCCCACCTCGTCGAAGACGACGGTGATGAGCAGCGCCGACGTCGGCCAGCCGCGCTCCTCGAGCCATTTGCGCTTCAAGAGAACATAGTCCTCGCAATCGCCGTACGCTTCCGGGAGCGTCCACACCTCGTCGCGATGATAGATTTCCTGATCGGTGGCCGGAGTCACGATCCGGTTCGCGAGCATGTTGATGTCCTGGAGGTCACGCCAGGTCCGCTCATTGAGGGTCTCGGCTACGTCGACGCCGCGGGTCGCGCACTCGGTCGGGAACTTCTTGCAGAACTCGATATAGCCTACCGGCGCGCTGGTCGGCCCCCCGACCTGCATGCTGTAGCTCTCAGCGTTGGCCTGCGGCGGCGCCCCAAGTGCCAAACCGGAAATTGCGATAACACCGGCCAATAGGGGCCGGCACGCGAACGCAAACATCCTTATCGCCCCCCATTTTGGTGGTACGATACCAGCTTTGGCTTGAAATTGGACTAAAAGTTTAGATCAACGAGCGGTGAATACCGGGGCTGGCGAAAGGCCGGCGCGGACTGTGACCGCACGGCAACGCGGGTCAGAAGTAGTCCCTTTCGATGGTCTTTTCGATCGCGGCATCGGAGAGGAGCCGCAAAAACTCGATGCCGATGCCGTCGTCGAAATGGCGGACGACCCTGGCACCGAGGCGGCCGAGCTTCAGCGGCGAGCCGAGCGGCGGCCGAAGCGTCGTGGCGAGCGCGGCGCCGGAAAGCGACATGTCGATCACGCGGACCGGATGGGTGGTGCCGTCGGCAAGAATGACGTTCGCCTCGCTCCGCCTCGGCGTGCGGCGGAGATGGCGGCGATCCTCGTCGAGATTGAGGACATGGCGGTTGGCGAGCCAAGTCAGCGAGTCGGCGAGCTTGTCGCGCTTGCGCTGCGAAGCGGAGATCGACATGACGAATCCATGCTCGCTTGTCGCGAGGATGGCGCCCTCGATGCGGCCGATATAGTCGATGTAAGCGATCACGCGCGCGCCGACCTCACCGCTCGCGGGGCTCACGAACTCTGCATCCCCGGGCGAGATGGCAACAAGCTGAACGGGGCATTCCTGGCCGTCGTGGAACATGCAACGGCCGAGCAAACTGAGCTGTACCCGTTGGAACCGGCTGCGCTCGGACTCCACCGGTTCCATTGTTTGACGAGCTTCAAGCGCCGGCATGGCAACCCCGATCGAGACCCAACTTATGCGGGCGGTTGCGGTCCCACTCAGAAGCTATGCTCTTGTCGTTAAAGATCGGTAAGCAGAATTGCGGAGTCGCGTTTATTTGCCGCCAGGGACGACCGTTAAGTGCCTGTAGCGGCGAGGCATTCCCAATGACGCCGCGGCGGCAGCGGGTGCGACTCCGAGGCGCGGGCGTTCAAACATGGTCCGCAAATCCGGAAGGAACCGAATTGAGCGCAAAGATTGACCCACGATGCGGGCGCGGACGCGGTTTGTCTCCTCGTGTCCGCCGATCCTGATCATCGATCCGATGGCGCCCGCCGTGCCGCCTTCGCCGGAGAGGGGAAGCAGCAGCATCTCGTAGGAGGCGAAGCCTCCTCCGACCGTCTCGGCCATCACGCCGGTGACCATGCCGGTCGAGCGGAAGGCCGTGGCGCGGAGATCGCACCGCAGCGTCGTCGCGTCCGTCGAACCCCACAACGCAAGGAAGCTTTCATCGCTCAAATCGCTACCGTAGCGAGTGGCAATCGATGCCCCGCAGAAGCGGAAGCGGAAGCCGGCGTCGCGGTCGCTTTCGATGTCGAGCAGGAAGAGATCGGGGAGGATCACCGCCAGGTCGGCGGCGCGAAGGGCGGTTGGGCGCACGCCAGAGCCGCGGTAGCAGCTCAACCAATATTCATAGAGGGCCGTGCTGGTCTCGTGCTTCATCTCGCCCCCGTCGCCCCCGGTTCGCAAGCGGCGGCTCTTCGGCCACCTTCCGCGCATCTCCGGGACTCATGACGTGCCACGCACGGGCGGCGGGCGGGGCGAAACCATTTGTTAAGGTTAACGAAGCGTGACCGTTGCGGCCGCGCGGCGGCTCGCGTGAAATCTCAGCGCCAGTCCAAATGCGTTGCGCACTCGGGGCGGGCTGGAAAGAACGAGAGGCAGGGGCGAACAGAGAGCCGTCGGGTGCCAGGATCCCGGCGGCTCTCGTTTTACCGACCCGCCTTGCGCCCGAGCCCTTCGACCTGCATGACCGCGCAATGAACCGCGCTCCCGCCATCAACCTGCCGCCCGTCGTACTCTGGCTCGCCGTGGCGTTCATTGCCGTCCACGTCGTGCGCCAATTCATCGGCCAGGACCTCGACGAGTGGGTGCTCCTCTCGTTCGCCTTCATCCCGGAGCGCTACGGCACGATCGGCGCGCTGCTTCCGGGAGGCGTATGGGCGCGCGTGTGGTCGCCGGTCACCTACGCCTTTCTCCACGGCAATTACCTGCATCTCTTCGTCAACATCATCTGGATGGCGAGCTTCGGAGGGGCGCTCGCGCGGCGCTTCGGCAGCGTGCGGTTCCTGCTCCTCAGCCTCGTCTCCGCCATTGCCGGCGCGGGCTTCCATTACCTCGCGCATCCGCATGACGAGGCGCTCGTCATCGGCGCCTCGGGCGCCGTCTCCGGGATGATGGCCGCGACCGCGCGCTTCGCCTTCTCGCCGGGTGGGCCGCTCGCAGGCGGGCGGCCGGGAGGGTCGTACGATGTCCCCGCGGAGCCGCTCCTCGACGTGCTCAGGAACGGCCGTGCGATCGCCTTCATCGCGATCTGGTTCGTGGTGAACCTCATCTTCGGGTTTACGGGAGGTGTCATCGCCGGCGGCCCGATCGCCTGGGAAGCCCACATCGGCGGCTTTGTCGCCGGCCTGATCGCTTTTCCACTGCTTGATCCCGTCCGCCGCCATCCGGACGAAAAGCTGGCCTCATAGCTGCCGGCTTCCTAAACTACCGATAGAGTTTCGGGTGAGGGAACCCGGAGAAAGGGAGGATCCGATGACGGTGGCACGGATCATCAACGACAAGGGACGGCACGTGATAACGGCCGATCCCGAGACGACGATTGCAGCACTCGCCGCGACGCTTGCCGAAAAGCGCATCGGAGCGATCGTGATCATCGAGAACGACGCCATCGGTGGCATCATTTCGGAGCGTGATGTCGTGCGCGCGATTGCCAAGCACGGCGGCGAAGCTCTCGCCATGCGCGCCTCCGAATGGATGACCGCGCGCGTCATGACCTGCGAACCGCGCGATACGATCAACGAAGTCATGCAGAAGATGACGAGCGGGCGCTTCCGTCACCTGCCCGTGGTGGAGGACGGCAAGCTCGCCGGGATCGTGTCAATCGGCGACGTGGTGAAGCGGCGCATCGAGGACGTCGAGCGCGAGGCCGACCAGATTCGCGAATATATCGCGACTGCCTGAGCGGCGGGGTCACTCGACAGGCTCGAGCTCCCGCTCGAGCGGTCCCGCGCCGAGCGGGACGCGGCGGTAGAAGCAGGTTGCGCGGCCGGTGTGGCAGGTACCGGCGCGGTCGGCGACTTCCGCACGCACCAGGATGACGTCCTGATCGCAGTCGGTCAGCACCTCGACCACGCGCTGAAGCGCGCCCGAGGTCTCGCCTTTCTTCCAGATGGCGCCGCGGGAGCGGCTGAAATAGTGGACGAAGCCGGTCTCGAGCGTCAGCCGCAGGGCCTCGGCGTTCATCCAAGCCATCATGAGCACGTCGCCGGCGGCGGCATCGATCGCGATGCAGGGAATGAGGCCGCTAGCGTCGAAGCGCGGCGCGAAGCGGCGCGATTCCTCGATCGTCTCAGGATCGGCTTTTGGCTTGCTGGGCATCGCGGGCTTCGATCTGCTACTTGGTGGCGGGGCGGACGGCGTCCTATATAGAGGTTCGGTGCAGGCTCAACCAACCGGCCCGCCAGCGTTTCTCATGCTCGACGATATCTACAACACCAAGATTCTGGAGCTTGCGGGCAACATCCCGCGGATCGGGCGGCTTGCCGACCCGGACGCTTCGGCGCGCGCGCATTCCAGGCTTTGCGGCTCGACGGTGACGGTCGACTTGAAGATGGCGGACGGCAAGGTCTCCGATTTCGCCCACGACGTGAAGGCGTGCGCTCTTGGCCAGGCATCGTCGTCGATCATGGCGCGGAACGTGATCGGCTCGACGCCGGGCGAGCTTCGCGAACTCCGCGAGACGATGCGCAAGATGCTCAAGGAGAACGGCGCGCCGCCCGACGGCCGCTGGGCCGACCTCAAGTTTCTCGAGCCGGTGCGCGATTACAAGGCCCGCCATGCCTCGACCATGCTGACCTTCGACGCGGTTGTCGACGCGGTGAACCAGATCGAGGCGAAAGGGAACTGAGCGAGACAGAGCGACGGGCGCACTCAACAAGCGCTCGCGAAAGGGGGGAAGATGCCGTTTGTCAGCATTCGGATTCTGAAGGGCCATTCTCAGAAGCGGAAGGACGAGATGTCCCGCCGCATCAGCGACACGATCCGCGAGGTTGCCGAGCTGCCGCCGGGCGCAGATGTCTGGATCGTGTGGGAAGACGTCACCCAGGAGGACTGGTTCGTCGACGGGAAGTCGGTCAAGGCGATCCGCTCGAAGTCCGGCTGACATGAGCGCCGAGATTCGCGATCCGCGCTTCGGGTTGGTGGTCGGCGACGCGGTGGAGCTTAAGCGGATCGCCACCGGGTTCATGTTCACCGAGGGGCCGCTCTGGCACCCGAGCGAGACGTTCCTCCTTTTCAGCGACATGCCGGGAAACATCATCCGTCGCCTCGACGGCGACCGCGTCACGCCGTTCCGCGACCCGAGCAACATGACGAACGGCCTGACCTACGACCGCCAAGGCCGGCTCCTTGCCTGCGAGCATGCGACGAGCCGCGTGACGCGGACGGAGCCGGACGGGTCACTCAGCGTGCTTGCTACGCACTATGACGGCAAGGAGCTGAACAGCCCGAACGACATCGTCGTCGACCTCAGCGGCGCGATCTATTTCACCGATCCGATCTTCGGGCGGGTTGAGTATTACGGCGTGCCGCGCGATCCGGAGCTTTCCTTCCGCGGCGTCTATCGAATCGATCCCGGCGATGGGTCGCTGCAGCTTCTCGTCGACGATTTCGATCAGCCGAACGGCCTTTGCTTCTCACTCGACGAGAAGCGTCTCTTCGTCAACGACACCATGCGCCAGCACATTCGCGTCTTCGACGTGAAGCAGGACGGATCGCTCGCCAATGGCCGCGTGTGGGCGGAGACGACGGGCGAGGGCGTCGGCGGTCCCGACGGGATGAAGATCGACAGCGAGGGCAACCTCTATTCCTGCGGACCGGGTGGCGTGCACGTGTTCGATCCGGAAGGCGTCTGTCTCGGCGTCATCCGCATGCCGGAGCACACAGCGAACTTCACCTGGGGCGGCGAAGACCTCCGCACGCTCTACATCACCGCTTCCTCCTCGCTTCACAGCACCAGGGTCGCGGTTCCGGGCCGGCCGGTGTTCTGAAGGCTCCCCGCCTCGCGCGCTCGCTTGCGGCGCGGCGCCGGCGCGCTCATATCTCCTTTATGAGCGCGGTAGTCTCGCCGAAAGCGGAGAGCGGCGGCCATCCGGTGCGCCGCCTCGGGCTCGTCGGCGCGCTGCTCAGTGTTCCGGCGCTTCTCGCGCGCGGGCTGATCCGGCTCTACCGTTACACGCTGTCGAGCATCGCCGGCCGCACCTGCCGGCATCTGCCGACCTGCTCCGAATACGCCGATATCGCCATCGGGCGGTTCGGGCTGTGGCGCGGCGGCTGGATGACCCTGGCACGCTTCACCCGCTGCCGCCCGGGCGGCACGCACGGCTTCGACCCGGTGCCGGAAGCCTTGCCGGAGGATGCGCGCTGGTATAGGCCGTGGCGCTACGGCTTTTGGCGCTCGATCCCGCAAGATTGAGGCGAGAGGCCGACAGTCCTCGACACTGGAGAAGGAAAGGCGGCGCCGCCGCTCAAGCGGCAGCGCATGTGAAGACCATGGTCACAATCTCTCTTCCCGACGGCGCGACACGCGAATTCCAGAGCGGCGCGACCGGGACGACGGTGGCCGAGGGCATCTCCAAGTCGCTCGCCAAGAAGGCGGTGGCGATGAAGGTCGACGGCGTGCTCGCCGACCTCTCCGATCCTGTCCCGGAGGGCGCGAGGATAGAGATCGTCACCCGCGACGACCCAGCCGCGCTCGAGCTGATCCGCCATGATTGCGCTCACGTGCTCGCCGAGGCGGTGCAGGAGCTCTTTCCCGGCACGCAGGTGACGATCGGCCCGGTGATCGAGAACGGCTTCTACTACGACTTCTTCCGCAACGAGCCGTTCTCCACCGACGACTTCGCTGCGATCGAGGCGAGGATGCGCGAGATCATCGCACAGAACCGACCCTTCACGAAGGAGGTGTGGGACCGCCAGCGCGCGAAGCAGGTCTTCCGCGACAAGGGCGAGATGTTCAAGGTCGAGCTGGTCGACGCGATCCCCGAAGACCAGGACGTGAAGATCTATTTCCAGGGCGACTGGTTCGACCTTTGCCGCGGCCCGCACATGCCGTCGACCGGCAACGTCGGCGACGCCTTCAAGATCACCAAGCTTGCGGGCGCCTATTGGCGCGGCGATTCGAGCCGCCAGCAGCTTCAGCGCGTCTACGGCACCGCCTGGGCCAGCAGACGAGAGCTCGATGCCTATCTCACCATGCTGGAGGAGGCTGAGAAGCGCGATCATCGGCGGATCGGCCGCGAGATGGACCTCTTCCATCTGCAGGAGGAGGCGCAGGGCTCTGTCTTCTGGCACGCCAAGGGCTTCTCCATCTGGCGCACGCTCGAAGCCTATCTGCGCCGCCGGCTCGACGCCGACGGCTATCAAGAGGTGAAGACCCCGCAGCTTCTCGACGCCAAGCTCTGGGAGCAGTCCGGCCACTGGTCGAAGTTCCGCGAGAACATGTTCGTGGTGCCCGACCATACGCCGAGCATCGAGGAGCACGGTCCGGTCATCCACGGCGAGGTGGAGCGCTGGATGGCCTTGAAGCCGATGAACTGCCCGGCGCACGTGCAGATCTTCCGGCAGGGCATCAAGTCCTACCGGGACCTGCCGATCCGCATGGCGGAGTTCGGCTGCTGCCATCGCAACGAGCCGCACGGCGCGCTGCACGGGCTCTTGCGCGTGCGCCAGATGACGCAGGACGACGCGCATATCTTCTGCACCGACGACCAGGTGACGGACGAAACGCAGCGTTTCCTGGCGCTCTTCGCGCGCGTCTATTCCGACATGGGCCTGAGCGACATCAAGTACAAGCTGGCGACGCGCCCGGATGTGCGGGCGGGCGACGACGCGGTGTGGGACCGGGCGGAGAAATCGCTCGCCGACGCGCTGACCGCCTCCGGCGTCGATTTCGACTACGCGCCCGGCGAAGGCGCCTTCTACGGGCCGAAGCTCGAGTTCCACCTGACCGACGCGATCGGCCGGACCTGGCAGTGCGGCACCTATCAGCTCGACTACGTGTTGCCGGAACGGCTCGACGCGACCTATGTCGGCGAGGACGGTGCGCGCCACCGCCCGGTGATGCTGCACCGCGCGGTGCTCGGCTCGTTCGAGCGCTTCATCGGCGTCTTGCTCGAGCACTATGCCGGACGGCTGCCGCTGTGGCTCGCGCCGACGCAGGTCGTCGTGGCGACGATCACGTCCGACGCCGATTCCTACGCCGACACCGTCGCGGCGAAGCTCACCGCGGCGGGGCTCCGGGCCAGTGCGGATACGCGGAACGAGAAGATCAACTACAAGGTCCGCGAGCACTCGGTTGCGAAGGTGCCGGTGATGTTCGTCGTCGGGCGGCGCGAGGCGGAGGAGGGGACCGTGTCGATCCGCCGGCTCGGCACCAAGGACCAGAGCTCGGCGAAGCTCGACGCGGCGATCGGCGAGCTTCTTCTCGAGGCGACTCCGCCGGATCTCAGGCCCTAGCCCGGCGTCAGCGCCGGCAGCTCACGGCTCCATGGGCTCGCCGCCGGTGGCCCGCGGCGCATTGTCCGGGAGGCTTTGCGGCTGCGCGACATCGGAGAGCCGGACCTCGATGTCGCGGTCGATCCCCGTCTCGACGGTGAAGTCGCGCGAGTAGATGTGGCCCTGATGCTTGGCAACGGCGGTATAGGTGCCCGCGGCCAGCACGATCGACGGGAAGGCGCCGACCGACTCGTGCACGGTGATCCCGTCCTGCGTGGTGACCGCCCAGCTCGTGTTGGCGAGCGCCTCGCCGCCTTCCTCGGAGACGAGCTTCAGTGTGACCGCCGCGCCGGTGTGGCGCATCACTGCCTCGGTCAGCTTGCCGGCCTGCACCTCGATGTCGGCGCGGACCACGGAGTTGACGTTCCCGTAGCGGCTGATGACGTGATAGGTGCCGGCGGAGAGGCGCAGGATGCGGCGAGGCGCGGCATTCGGGACGACGGTGACGAGCTCGCCGGTCTCGTCGGGCTGCAGCACTTCGAAGCTGAGCTGGCCGAGGGGGATCGGCTGGTCCTCGCCGACAACGGAATCGAGCTTGAGCCCGCCTGCGTCGATGACCAGCGACTCGGTCCGGTCGCTGTTCGTGATCGTCACGTGCTTGGTGGCGCCGGCGCGACCGAACGCGGCGTGCACGAAGTAATCGCCGGGAGGGAGGTGTATCGTCGTCGTGCCGCCGGACGGCGTCTCGGCATAGAGCGGGAGCTGGCCGTCGGTCCCGGGCTGCGCACCGAAGACGCGCCAGATCAGGCCGTTCGTCAGTGGCGGGCCGTCGGCGACGAGGCGCGCCTCGAGGACGAGGCTGTGGTTGAGGCCGGGAGCGATCGGAAGGGGCGCACTACGCGAGACGGGCGGCGTTGGCGCATCCGGCGTTGCCAGCGTATCGGCCGCGGGCGGCAGCAGCGTGTTCACATCGGGCGCCACGAAGCCCTGCGAGAAGATGTCGGCGCCCGGGGCGGCGGCGTCCTGCGCAAGAGCCGGCGCGGCGGCGAGAAGGCCGAGCGCCAGGAAAATGCGCGCAATCAGCGACATCTGCGGCAGCATTCCTCGCATGCAGATTCCGGGACAATTCCGGGGGCAAATCCCTCGGCGACCGTGGTAAGCCCGCGAGGATGGCGAATTCAAGACTTGGCGATCACCTAGCGACCCCGGGAGTTTTTCGATGGACGAAGCGCTGGCCCATTACCTGAAGACCCGCAGGACGATTCCTGCCTCGCAGCTCGGCGAGCCGGCGCCGGGCTCCGCGACGCTTCGCGAGATGCTGACGATCGCGGCGCGCGTGCCCGACCACGGCAAGCTCGCGCCCTGGCGCTTCATCCTCTTCGACAAGGGGGCGCGGAAGAAAGCCGTCGCCGGGCTCACGACAATCGCGGCGAAGCACCCCGACGAGAAGGAGCGGGCGATCCGCGATGCCAAGGCCAAGGGCTTTCTCGACGCGCCGCTCGTCGTCGCGGTCGTCTCTGCCCCGATCGCCGATCACCCGAAGATCCCGCTCTGGGAGCAGCAGCTCTCCTCGGCCTGCGTGGCGCTGAACCTCGTCCATGCCGCCAACGCCTACGGCTTCGCAGCCAACTGGCTGACCGGCTGGTACGCCTATGACGAGGAGGCGAAGGCCTGGCTGGGACTGAAGCCCGGCGAGAAGATCGCCGGCTTCATCCACATAGGGACGGCGATGGTACCGTCGGTCGAGCGGGACAGGCCGGATGTGGAGGCGCTCACGGGTGCGTGGGCGGCGTAGAAGGCTCTGCGTCAGCCGTTTCGGCGGGCGGCTCCGCTGCTTCATTTGTCTTGTGTCGTGGCGCCGGTTGCGCCGCGGAGGCGAGGAGACGTTTTGCCGCTTTGAGGTGCGGGATGTCGAACATCCGGCCGTCGAGCGAGATGACGCCGGCGTCGTCCGCCGCGGCGAAGGCGGCGACGATGCGCTTGGCTTCGGCGAGCGAGTCGGCGGAGGGCGTGAAGGCCTCGTTGATCGGCTCGACCTGGACGGGATGGATGGCAAGCTTGCCGAGGAAGCCGTGGCGCCGCCCCTGTGCGCAGTCGCGCTTCAGGCCTTCGAGATCGCGAAAGTCGGGGTAGACGGCGTCGATCGGCTGCACACCGGCGGCCGTCGCGGCGAAAAGTGCAAGGCTTCGCACCAAGCGGTTCGGCTCGGTCCAATCGCCGCCGACGCGGGTGGCGAGTGCGCCCGTCTCCGCTCCGAGATCCTCCGCGCCCCAGGTGAGGCCGGCGAGCCGCTTGCTCGCGCCACGATAGGTGCCGAGCGTGAAGAGCGAAGCCGCGCTCTCCGTCGCCAGCACGACGATCCGTGTCGCGCCGTCGTCGACGCCGTGCAGCGCCTCGCGCACTGAGAGCTTCGCGTCGAGCAGCGTCACGTCGGCGCCGCCCACCGCTTTCGGCAACATAATCCCGTCGGGCGCGGCAGTCATGACGACGTCGAGATCGCCGTCGGCAAGGGGCGTCGAGAGTGCGTTGATGCGGACATAGAGGAAGGGCCTTGGAGTGGCGCCCCGATGCTCCCTTAGGAAAGCCAGGGCGCCCCGCCGCGCCGCGTCCTTCATCGCCGGCGCGACGGAGTCCTCAAGGTCGAGGATCACCGCGTCGGCGCCGGTGGTGAGCGCCTTGTCGAGCTTGCGGGGGCTGTCGGCGGGAACGAAGAGCAGCGAGCGCAATTCAGCCCCGTCTCTTCATGAAGGCGTTGCGGCGGCAGATGGCGACCAGCGTGTCGTGCTGGTTGAAGCATTTGTGCTCGAACTCGACGATGCCGGCGTCGGCGCGCGACCGCGACTCGCGTTTGGCGATCACCTCGGTCGTCACGTGCACGGTGTCGCCCTGGAAGAGCGGATTGGGAAAGCGCACCTCGGTCATGCCGAGATTGGCGATCGTCGTGCCGATCGTGGTGTCGTTGACGGAGATGCCGATCATCAGCCCGAGCGTGAAGAGCGAGTTCATCAGCGGCTGGCCCCACTCGGTCTGCGTCTCGCAATAGTGGCGATCGATATGGAGCGGCTGCGGGTTCAGCGTGAGGCTGGAGAAGAGGATGTTGTCCATCTCCGTGACGGTGCGCCGAAGCGGGTGGCGGAACAGCTGTCCCGGCTCAAAATCCTCGAAGTGAAGTCCGGGCATCCGAGCCTCCGGAACCGAGACTAGCCGCTGCCGGGTGCGGCCGGAAGGCCGCCGGCCTGGCAACGATTCGTTAAGTCTCTTTGTGCACCATTCCTTAACTTTGTCGACGCGGTGCGCACGGGGGTTTTGGGCTGTCCATGAGTGCGATGGTTGAAGATTTCCTCCAATGGGCGCGGCAGGCGCCTGTTGCGAGGCGCGTCTCGGCCGCGCGCGAGCTGGTGCGCGTCTATTTCTCCTCGGGCGTGCCGGACGACGAGCGGGACGAGATCGAGGCGGCGATGACGATGCTCCTCGACGACCCGGCGACGGAGGTCAGGGCGGCGCTGGCCGAGTCGCTCTCGCGCAGCGAGAAGGCGCCGGCGCACATCATCATGGCGCTTGCCGCCGACGCCGAGCCGATCGCCACGATGCTGGCTGAGCGCTCGCCGGTCATCCTCGACAGCGAGCTTGTCGACATGGTTGCCATGCGCAGCGAACGCATGCAGGTGGCAATCGCGAGCCGGCCCTTCCTGTCGCGCGCCGTGTCGGCGGCGATCGGCGAGGTCGGGACGGCCGGAGCCTGCCGAGCGCTGGTGTCGAACCCGGGGGCGCGGGTGCCGCGCTTCTCGCTCGACCGCATCGTCATGCGGCACGGCGATTGCCCGGAAGTGCGGCTGGCGCTCCTGGACCGGCGCGATCTGCCGCTCGAGGTTCGCGAGATCCTGCTCGGCAAGCTCGCGGAGGCGCTTTGCGATCTCATCGTCACGCATGGCTGGACCACGCCGGAGCGCGCCGCGACGGTGACGCGCGACGCGCGCGAATGCGCCACCATCGCCGCGGCCTTCGAAGCGCCGGCGGAGAACATGCCGGCGCTTGTCGACCAGCTCATCGAAGGCGACGCGCTGACGCCGGCCTTCCTGATCCGCGCCGTCGCGGCCGGGCAGACGCTCCTCTTCGAGACAGCGCTGTCGGCGCTTGCCGGCGTGCCGCATGAGCGCGTCTCGGCGCTCATCGCCTCGGGGCGGGCGGGGAACCTGCGGGCGCTGCTGCAGAAGGCGAAACTGCCGGCAAAGACGTTCCCGGTCTTCATCGCGGCGGTCGACGCCATCCGCAAAGGCGAGACCGGCGCCGGTAGCGACTACCGTCGCGCGACCTATCTGATCGATGCAATCGTGGCGCGCTACGAGACGCGCCGGGATCGCGAGCTCGACCAGATCCTGGCGCTGCTCAGGCGCTTCGCCCGCGACGCCAAGCGCGCGGCGGCGCGCGAATCGGCCGGGCATCTCAAGGCGGCTTAGCTTCCGCGCTGTGGCGGATCGGCCCTTCAGGTCCGGCAAAATCGATGCTCGTTTCGCGGTCGCGGACGACCGTTTCTTTACCAATCGTTTCTGCCTTCCCGGCCAAGATGCGCGCTGTCGAATTGGCGAATTGTCCGGTTTTCGTATGGCTGCGTATCGACGCTCGGGCGCATTCAAGCGCCTCCTGCGGCTTGCCGCCCTCGGCTTCGCCTCGTCTTGGCT
>Ga0315553_10001187_pt1 | contig 21979 bp, 31 predicted proteins | sample SalMarSW160140MG_FD_203099 | JGI IMG/M metagenome (GOLD analysis project Ga0315553, IMG submission 203099) | Salt marsh sediment microbial communities from the Plum Island Ecosystem LTER, Massachusetts, United States - Salt Marsh Sediment SW1601-40 ... | reverse complement strand
ACTCAGCCCAATCCCAGCTTGAGGAGATGCAGTCTCAACTGGAAGCAACCCGAAGCGAACTCGAGAGCGCCAAGCAGGCGGCTGATCAGGCAAAAGAGCAGGTGGCAGAGCTTGCGCAAAAGGCCGCAAGTCTCAACTCAGAGCTTCAGACGTCGGATGGCCAGCGATTGAACTTCAGGAGAAATTGGATAAGGCCGGATCGGAGCTTGAGCGGCTCAGAAGCGAGCTCGACCAAACGCAACGTGCCAAAAGTCCCTGAGCGGCAGTAGACAGCTCGGCGTATGAGATCGCCGTCGTTGCCGGTCATCAGCCTAGGGTGAGTCCCCAACTGGATCCGTGTCGCCCACGTCAGAATCAGAACTTGACGCAAATAATTAATCGATTAATTATTTGGAGACGCACCCGCAAACGGTGCAATGGAGGGCGCCGATTCATTCAGGCCCCAGTGGATCCCGTAGAACTTGTGCGCCACGACAGCCCCTGGGGGAGATCCGCCCCCGCAAGCCACCGTGGTTCAAACCAGTAATCGCTTGATTTGCTGCAAGATGGATCGCAGGCAAAATTGGCTAGGTTTCCAGCGTCAGACCTAAGGCGCACGCCAAAGACCTCTCAATAAGAGGGGCGTCGGTCGAAACCGATGCCCCGGAACCGGTGGGGTGGTTGAAGTGTTCGTTGAAAGCTTGACGGATGGCCACCCAGATCTCTCGCACGGATTTAGAGCAGCACTGGCGCCTGATCGGGAAACACGGGATCCCCTAACGATTGCCTTCCTCGTGAGCGGATAATTTCCGAACAATTGAGCGGGAAAAGTATGGAGGACCAGATGCTCGCCAATTTGTTTCGGGAATGGCTCACCGCGTTCGAAAAGGCACAAGCCGCAACAGGCGACGAAGAAACAGTTGCGCTGCGTGCCCTCACTGAGATCGAGTTGCGCATCGCTGCGACACCCGCCGAAGGGCTCTACGGGCTGGTGGTAAAGCTTGGACTGCATAGCGTCCTGAGTGCGCATGCAGATGCGTCAAGCGATCAAGCTGATTCTGCCTACGCCGACTTGGTGCGTCTGACAGGACATGATCCGGCGACTGAAATCGCCAAGTTCGTTCGCACCCGCCACGACGAATGAATTGAATGTCTTAGTGCCGGCTGTTTCGCCGCCTTCCGTTGTTGCAGCGCTCAATCATTCTCACCAGGTCTGGCAATGTCTTGGCGCCCATTTTGTGCATGGCATGGGCACGGTGCAGCTTCACCGTAACCTCGCTCAACCCCAGCTTGGCCGCAGTTTGCTTATTCAAGTCTCCGGCCACCACCCGTGCGACCACTTCTCGTTCGCGCGCACTCAGCGACCCAAAGCGCTTTCGTAAATGTGAGTATAATCGTTGCTCTTTGCGGCGGGCCCGATCGCGTTCCAGAGCCGCAAAAACCGCATCGAGTAAGTCCTGGCTCCGGAAAGGCTTGATCAGAAAGTCGACGGCTCCCGCCTTCATCGCGCGCACGGCCATCGGGATGTCTCCTTGGCCGGTGACGAAGACAATCGGCATGTGGATGTCAGCTCTCGCCAGATCCTCTTGAACTTTGAGGCCACTCCTTTCGGGCAATCTCACCTCGAGCACCAAACAACTCGTAGCGTCCGGAATGCCATCTCCCAGGAATGCATTCCCCGATGCGTAGAGCCTAACCTTCAGTCCGACGGACTCGAAGAGCTCCTTTAGGCCTGCCCGGCATGAGGGATCAGCGTCGATTACGAAGACGATTTCTTCTTTTTTGGTTTGGGGTTCCTTCATGGTATGGCGAGAGGCTCGCGGCTTCGCGCTCTTCTCACCCCCTACCTACCACTCAATCTCTAGATGAGCTATGATCCGTGTCACACTTTCGAAGAGTTAATTTAAGATCTGTGCTTACGAGCGTGATCTCGCGACATGCTTCAGGTTCTCTGGCTTTCGTTAGCCAGCATGCGAGAGACTGCGCTGAAAGCAGGAGGAACCCCGGCGCTGTACTCCTTGCGCGCGAGACCGAGGGCTGCAGAATTCAGTCTGCACTCAGGTTCGCTTTGTCCGAGTTCAAAAAATTAGCCCTCGTCCCCCAAGCGGCATCGCCGAGCTACCGTTCTTTGCCTGCCATTAGCCCAAGACCTTGTCTCGTGGTCTGACGGACTGCCGTAAACTCCCTGGCCTAATCTGCTATCTTGCTAAACCCGTGGTGAGGCCATACAACTTAAACGGGTCTAATTGCCAAGGCGGTTCCATCGCTGCATGTGTACGGAGACACCAAGAAGCATTGGAATAGCCTAAGAGCACAAACGACGGCCATTATGATGGAATTGTCGGTCTACGGCACTTGGTCCGGCCTGCCCAACGAAATTGCCTCCGAGCTATTTGCTAGGGCGACGTTCTGTCAACTGAAGGCCGGTGACACGCTTTTCCAGACCGGCGACGAGGGCGATGGGTGCTATCGGCTCGACAAAGGTCTACTCAAGGTCAGTCTGATATCGCCGCAAGTTAGAGAGCGCATAATTGCCATCATAACTCCGGGTGCAGTCGTCGGCGATCTCGCTGTGATCGATGGGTTGCCAAGGTCCGCATCGGTCCATGCCTTCACCAACTGCGAGCTTCGCTTCCTCAGCCGAGTTGCCTTCGAGCGCCTCGCTCAAGAGCACCCAGAAATCCATCGATATCTTGTAAGGCTGTTGGCCGCTCGGTTACGACAAGCCGACGATATCATCGCGTCCTTAGCTTTCTTGCCCGCGAAAGCCCGCGTCGCCCACGCCCTGCTTGCGCTTGCCGAAAATATTGGGACGGAGACGGGCTCGGGTGGAGTCCTGATCCCCCGCATCATCAATCAAGGAGACATCGCCGCGCTGGCTGGAGTGGCCCGGGAGAATACAAATCGGATTTTGAGCGAGTGGGAGCGAAAGAAACTGGTGACCAAATCGTCGGGCTCCTATCAGATCGTTGATAAAGCGAAACTCAAAGGCGAAATCGATGAGTAGCGCGAATCTGATCGAGGGTACTAGGAGGCAAATTCCGTCAGCGAGGCAACACCTGCGAACTATCTGACGGACGCCCATCAATAAGCCCGGTAACGGTTAGGCACCCCTATCCCTTCTGCAAAACTGGAGTCAGTTCCCGCTGCCCGCGGCAGAGAAGAGTTTGTGCTCATCCGCTTGTTTCGCGTTTGGCTTGCGGAAGTCGCCTATGAGGTGCGCTCCAGCGGCTGAGCATTGGCCGCGCGGCCTGTAGTCACAGATTTTAATCAAATCTTCAAAAATGTGATGCGGATCACATCTCACGCTGGACATTGAGTGGTAAGCCAGAAGGGCGCGCAGCCCCGAGCTTTTTCGCCGGAGTTGCAGCCCAGGAAATCGGGGAGGGTTTGATATCCGGGGAAGAGTTTGTGCTTGTGGAGTAGGAAACAATGAGTAGTACCCCCCTCGTGGTCACCCATCCCTGCGCTCTCGTCAGAGACGCACTCCGTTGCATGTTAACAAAGCCGCAGTTCCGGCCCGTACATTTCTTACCCACGCTAGGCGGAACCGCGGAAACCTACCTCGGCGCAGCAGGCCTCTGCATTTGGCTTCTCGGGGTTAGAGAATGCGGCTCAACCACGAACGAACTGGTGCGACGGGTGATTGCGGCAAACCCTTCGGTTAGACCTGTCATCCTTACCGCATCTCACACTGCAGAAGACGTCATGTTCGCATTGGAGGCAGGCGCCTTTGGCTTCCTCTGGCAGAACATCCCGAGGTGGCAGCTCATCAAATCCCTGGAATTGGTCGTGCTCGGCCAAACGGTAATCCACCCTCAGTCTCGTCTGGCGCCCATCGCTCCGATGCGACCCCATGCCGCCTTCCTGGCTTTGCCCACGACCGAGACGCCCGGAACGTCAAATGCGGGCGCGGCTGGCGAGGTCCTCAGGGGACTGTCGCGACGTGAGGTTGTGATTCTGCGAACACTGACAGAGGGCGCATCAAATAAGATGATCGCGCTCAAGCTGGTGATGACCGAGTCAACGGTGAAGGTGCATATGAAGGCCATTTTGCGGAAGCTCAGAGTGCAGAACCGTACCCAGGCTGCGATCTGGGCGCGTACGCATCTCGCTGAACTGGCATCGTCTTATGCAGCGTTGACTTCAAATGCTGCCCTCTGAGTCGGTTCGTCCCCTGCGGGAACTGGATGCCAAGCCACCCATGAAGGACACCGTTATCAGAGAGGAAATCGTCGTGATTGACGATAATGCCTCATGCCAGGACGCCCTGAAGGAGCTCTTCGAGTCTGTTGGACTGAAGGTGCGGCTCTACGCATCGGGGCGGGCTTTCCTGGAAGATGGCGTTCCAGACGCCACGAGTTGCTTGGTGCTCGATGTGAGATTGCCCCAAACGAGTGGCCTCAAAGTTCAAGAGGAGTTGGCGAAGGCCGGCATTCACGTACCGATTGTTTTCGTTACCGGCCATGGAGATATCCCGATGGCCGTGCGCGCGATGAAGGCAGGAGCAGCCGACTTTCTGACCAAGCCTTTCCGGGGCCAGGACCTACTGGACGCGGTTTTCTCGGCCCTGGAACGGGACAGGGCCCGCCGCAAAGAGCAACGATTATGCTCACATTTACGGGAGCGCTTGGAATCGCTGAGTGCGCGCGAGAGAGAAGTGGTCGCACGTGTGGCGGCCGGAGACTTGAATAAGCAAATTGCTGCCAAGCTGGGGTTGAGCGAGGTTACGGTGAAGCTGCACCGTGGCCACGCCATGCGCAAAATGGGCGCCAAGACATTGGCAGACCTGGTGAGAATGATTGAGCGCGCTGCGACAATTGAAGGTTGCTAAACAGCGTTTTGACAGACATTGCAGGTCGCATCCGAGATATCTGCTTACCCGCAAAGATGTGCTCACGGTCGGCCCTAGTAAGCTGCTCACTCCGAAGAACTTCGCCTACGGCAGCTTAGAAATCTGGGGCGGTCGCCCGTTACAACCATACCTCTACGATATGCGGTTCGTCGCCGGGGGGGCGCTTCAACTGGATCAAGCTGCAATACAGGCTACGCAAGACGTTTTGCACGTCCCTCAGCGACCTTGAGCTAATCGACTCGTTGTTGGGCCCGTAAGAATCGTCCGTAATGACGAACTTCCTCGCCACGTATTCGCCAGGATAGTCTTTCGGGTGCTTGTACACCTTCCACACGACCAGGGGCGTCACCGGTTCCCCTTGAGATGCAGGCGGAAGAACGACGCGTCGATCTCGCTGTCGGGCCTGCCTCTCCATCTTCGGTAGAAGACCGGGGGTGGCGGCGGCGGCGCGCCGCAAGGGACGGTTGGCGCTCTTACGCGCCTGCGGCTTGCGGGGCTTACGCGCCCCCTCGCGCTCTTTGGCGCTTGCCGCAGGCTTTGGCTTCCGCCGCGATGGCATCGATGTCTTGGCCTCTACAGTCCAGTGATCGCGGGCGGCGACACCCACGAACCATGGCGCTCAGAGGCTAGGCATTCCAGATTAACCCGGGGTTAACCCTCACAAGGGGCGGTGCCAATTCCTTGCGATGCGAAGTGCAACTGCCTGGGCAATCCCTGCTCTCTGGCTTTGGTAGAGCCCTGCAAAAAGATGAGAGTTAGGACCCGCCATTACGCGATCGCCCGTCTTTCAGTCCTACCTCGATTAAGTGCATCTTCGTGGGGAGGCAGACAGGAAACTCGATAACAGTGCTTGTGCCCTGACCTGAGCCACGCCTAAGGCTGCGGTCGCCGAACGCCCTGGACTATTTGTGCCGGGCCTTTTTAATGCTTAAGTGGATAGATCCCACGTGTACGCCGGTCCTGCTCGCAGTGATTTGCCCCACCGCCCGCCTCGCACCTAGATCTTAAGATAGCTGCTACTGATTGGCTCGAGCTCATCGTTGAATTCGTAGACGAGCGGCGTTGCCATGGGAATTTCCAGGCGTGGGATGTCCTCGTCGGAAATCTTGTTCAGATGTTTGACGATGCCGCGAAAGCTGTTGCCGTGCCCGACGACGAGCGGCGTCGAGCCTTCCAGCAACAGCGGCTCGATGTTGTCTTGCCAATAGGGCAGCACCCGCGCGACTGCATCCTCGAGGCTCTCGCAGCACGGCAGCAGTCAGGCGGAACGCGAGCATATTTCGCCTCGCGCCCTGGATGGCGCTGGTCGGATTTCTCGAGTGCGGGCGGGCGCCCCGCAAAGCTTCGTCGCCACAGACGGAACTGTTGTTCGCCGACCTCCTCGCGCAGCTTGTCTTTGTTGAGTCCTTGCAGGGCGCCGTAGTGCCGCTCGTTGAGCCGCCAGCTTCGCGTCACGGGCAACCACATCTGGTCCTTAATAGGGGTCAGCCGGTTCGGGCAGCTCCAGAGTGTCATGTGTCGTGAGGGGGTTGCCGCCCCAGATTCCCAAAACTGCCCACCAAAATCCTTGGTTCCGGGAGCCTCTAAGCTCTCTGCTGACTGTTGCCGCGAGAGCACAGGTGTAGCGCTTCGTTCATGCTACCGTTTCCTTGCCTGGAATCATGGGGCCAGGTGCCACATCACATCACGGGGAAGCCCCGGCACTCCTGAGCCGGGGCTTCTCCTTTTTTGTGGTTGCGTGATGCGGCTTTGGCGAGCGCCTGTCCGACCAGCTCGGCCTGATTGGCTAGGTGTGTCCCCAAGCCAAGTAAACTAAGACTGCCATAGTGATGACCGCCAGCATGGCCCCTGTCGAAAGGATCAGGGCAGCGGCCGCCAAGAATTTTGCTCTGCTGGCTGCGGCCACCGCCGCGACTGCCGCTTGATTGGTGGTCTGGGAGATTTTTAGCTGCTCGGCGATCGCGGCCTGGGCCTCTTCCAGGCTAGAGTCGCGAGCAGGATGGAGTACATGACTATCGTCCCCCGTCGGTCACACTCCCATCTTAGCGTTCGCCATGTGGCTTGCCTCGGGCAGCTATTGGCTCTTTCTGTGGCGCAACCTTTATCGTGACGCTAACTGCCCTGGAGTTGGGCTGAATCGTCTGAGGCAGAAACAGAAATAAGTGGTCGAAGATCCCCGAACCATTGTTCGGTCGAAGTCTGGGCGGATGCTTACCTGAAAGGAAGCCCCGCTCGCGCAGCGCGGGACTTCCCCGGTTCCACGGGGGGAACCTGGTGACGGCGGGGGGACCGAGCCGTCACCAATAACTAAGTTGATTATAGGAGTTCGGTTATCAAGCCAGGCGCTGGCTTCGGCCGGCGCCTGGCGCGCCATGTCAGCCTTGTGCCGGAGGCATACAGACCCGTGTCCAGCACCCGTCGATCTTGACCATGTTCCGGCTATGCGGCGTCGATGTGCTAGCGGCGCTCGCGCTGCTGGAACGCACCAGGGACAACCCGGACCTGCTGGCGCACCTTACCGGCGGACTCCGGCGCCATGTGGAGGCAACTTGAGGAGCGTTTATTGCGCCGATGCCAGCCTACCAGCCGAATTGTGAAGCAGAACCCGAGAAACCAACACGCCAACGCGACGATACCGAAGAGCGTCCAGATCATGACGCGCCCCCCTTCTCATTTGGTCCCTCGGCTGAAACCTCACAGCCGAACAAAGGTTCCAGGGCTTCTCAAGGCGGCGTGCGCGGCGTTAGAGTGAGTCTGAGAAGATGGAGGGCGTGATGCGGCTGGCCCTTCTCACGATCATTATTGTCGCGGCGCTTGGCGTCCCCCGCGCGGACGCGCGGACGGATTTCTATTGTTTTGCCACGCCCGTAGGCGAGAGGTGCGCCTGTGAAGGCGATGACAGTTGCCGCGCCTTGCACAACTCGGACAGCTGCATCTCCGACCCCGAATGCGATGACGGGGAACTCGGCATCATCATCTGCAGCTGCAAGGCGACCCCGTCGTCACGGCCGAATCGCTGACCGTTGCCGGGGCTTCTTCTATTAGCTTGTCTCACATCTTCCAATAATAGGCGGGCGCAGATCCTGCTTCAGAGCCTATAATGCCCTTCTTGCTGCGTAGGAGAGACTCCATGTTTGCATCGAGGCAACGAGGAACCGTAATCGCTGATGGACTCAAGATAGTCGGCGGCGTCACTGCAGAGGGCTTAGTCGAGGTCAACGGTCAAATCGATGGGGAAGTGCATTGCACGTCGCTAGTGATCGCCCGTGGGGCTCACGTCAGTGGAACCGTCACCGCCGACCGCGTGGTGGTGAATGGAAATGTCGAAGGTCCAATTCAAGGCGGCGATGTCATTCTGAAATCGCATGCTCAGGTCGTCGGCGATATTCATCACAACTCTCTTACAATTGAAAGGGGCGCCCTCTTCGATGGACATTCGGTGCGAGAAGGTCGAGAGCCTGAGAAACTCACAGCAAAACCATCAAAAGAAAATTCTCAAGAGAGCCTCTCTCGCAGGCTTGAGAGAGTCGAGTCCGCGGGGGTCCATTGACCTTTAGCGCGCGCGACAGTGAATCCTTTGCCAACGCACCGGCGATGATTAGTTGAGATAAAACCGGGGCCTTTTTTGCGAATTCGCGAAAGGGGAACCCGGCCCCTGGGGTTTGGCCGGATTTCCTCTGGTCCACGATCTCTCGACTTCGCTCAGTCAGGCCTCTCGATCGGCCATGACACTCCCTTGTCAGACCAACATAAGTGCCGTATATACGGGTATACACTCAAAAGGGCAACGCCATGAAGATCACCAAGACGCGTACCTTCAGGAGCGGCAATTCCGAGGCCGTCCGGCTGCCCAAGGACGCCGCCTTCGGGGAAGGGGTCGAGCTCGTCGTCGTTCGCTCCGGAGATGTTGTGACCCTTTACCCGGCCGCAACCTCCATCCCCGAGATGATTGCGCGTTTGGAGGCGTTGCCACGTCCGCCGTCCATCGAAGAGCGTGACGACGAAGAGCTTCCCGAACGTGAAGGCCTCTGACGGTGGCGTTCCTGCTCGACACCGATGTCGCGATCCATTTGCGCGATGGCGACCCCCTGGTCACGCAGCAGGTGGCCGCACTCCAGGGCGCTGTCCTGATTTCAATTGTCACCCGCGTCGAGCTGGAGGGCGGCGTCTATCGGGAGCCGGCGCAGGCGTCTATTCGCAGGGCGCGGCTCGACGCCATGCTGAGCGCCATTCCAGCGTTGGCATTCGATAATCTTGCGGCGAAGACTTATGGGAACATTGTCGCAAGCGCAGGCTACTCGCGGCGGAAGCTACTCGACCGAATGATCGCCGCCCAAGCTCTGGTGCACCGGGCAATTTTGGTTACCTTCAACCCGGATGACTTATCCGACGTCCCCGGTCTCTCGTCGCTGGTGTGGGCATCGAAGTAGCCGAGGAAGTGCCCAGTGAATCAGGTGTTCTGAAGCACCCGCGGCGGGAGCGTCCCTTAGGTGTCGAGGTAACGACGCTCGAGGTGGGCCTTGAAGTAGCGCAGATCGAGCGGCTCACCCGTCACCTCGGCGAGAAGGTCGCCTGCGCTCTTAAGCTGTCCGCGCCCGTGAATTTCCCGACGGAGCCAGTTTATCAAGGGTAAGAAGTCGCCCCGGGCTATGGTTGTGCCGAGGTCCGGAAGGGCTGCGGACGCGGCGGCAAACCACTGAGCCGCCATCAGCGCCCCGAGGGTGTAGTCGGGGAAGTAACCGAACAGCCCCGCGAACCAGTGCACGTCCTGCATGCAGCCGTCCTTCAGGTTGCCGTCGGTTGACAGCCCGAGGTAGCGCGTCATCAATTCGCTCCAGGCGTCGGGGATATCGGCCACGGACAGCTCATCCGCAATTAATGCCCTCTCCAGCTCAAACCTGAGGATAACGTGGAGCGGATACGTCACCTCGTCGGCGTCGACGCGGATGTACGAGCGACGCACCCGGATCGTGTGAGCATGGAGATTATCCGCGCTCCACGCCGCCTCGCCAGCCTTGCCCGCGAGGTGAGCGCGGATATGCGGCGCGGCGAACTCCATGAAGGCGCGGCTTCGCGCAATCTGCATCTCGACGAAAAGCGACTGGCTTTCGTGCACCACAGCGCCGAGCGACTTGCCCACGGGTTGCCGCCGCCACTCGGGTGGCAGGCCCTGCTGGTAGAGCGCGTGTCCGGTCTCGTGCAGCACAGCCATGAGGGACTGCAGGAAGTCGTCCTCGCTGTAGCGGGTGGTGATGCGGGTGTCGTCGGCGACGCCTCCACAGAAGGGGGCTGACGTCGAGGCGGCCGCGATCGAAGTCGAAGTCGAAGACGCGCATCATGGCGACGCCAAGCTGGCGCTGGCGCTCGCGCGGGAAGGGGCCGCGGAGGGGCATTGGCTCACGTTGGCGATCCAGGATCCGCGAGAGAAAGTCGGGTAGAAATCCCTTCAGGTCGTCGAACACGCGCGCAACGTCGACCACACGGGTGCCCGCCTCGTAGCCGTCGAGCAGCGCGTCGTAGGACTGAAGCCCGAGCGTATTCCCGAGCGCGGCGGCTTTCTCCCGGGTGAGCATCAGCACCTCGGCGAGCTGGCGGGCGACTGCATTCCAGTCGTTGGCTGCACGCGCGACGCGCCACGTCTGCTCGCAGCGCGTCGTAGCGATCTTCAGGGCGCGCACCAGGGATTGAGGCAGCGCCGCCGCGCGAACCTGCATCCGCCGCATCGCGCGGAGGTTCGCAAGTTGCCAGCCGTTCAGTCCCGCGTCGCTCGCTTCGGCCTTGCCGAGCAGCTCGCCGACTTCAGGGACGGTCAGCTTCTGGTGTCTCAAGGCTGCGATGTGTCCCAACGCCTCGCCGCGGGCGTCACCGCCGCCGCGCGGCATCATCGCCGCCTCATCCCAGCTCAGCATCGATAGCGCGTGACCGAGGTGGTGAAGCGCCTCGAACGTCGTCTCTAATTCAGTGTATGGCGACAACAGGGAGGGCGCCTTCGGGATTTCCTGAGATTATTTGTTGAGGCTCTCCTTAGCTCAAGCCCCTGAGGACGAGCAAGCAAGCGGGATTGAGCCTGGGTTGCCCTACGAATGCCCTTTGACGTCAGTTAGTGCATGGCGATGGGATAAGCTGGAAACCATGGAAAGGACGAGCCATGCCAAATCTGCGCGTCTTCACCTTCAGCCCCGACTGGGGGCTGCCCTCCGCCGGTCCATTTGCCATCAAGCTGCTCGCTTGGCTGGAGATTGCCGGGATCCCCTATGAGCAAGTTATTGAGGACAACCCGAGCAAGGGTCCGAAAGGCAAAAACCCCTGGATCGAACTTGAGGGTGAACTCATCGGAGACAGCGAGATCATCATCGAGCTCTTGTCCCAGCGATACGGGGTCGACCTCGATGCCGCATTGACCAAGGAGCAGAAGGCTGTCGGTCTCGCGTGGCGTCGCACCTTTGAGGAGCATTTTCATCAAGTGTTGGAGTGGGAGCTGTTTGAGCATCCGGCTGGCGCGGCATACATGCGCAAGAGCTTAACCGCCAAAATGCCGCCGGTGATTGGACCGGTCGTTTATTCAATGTTGCAATCCCGCTTCAAGAAGCAGCTCTACGCGCGCGGCGTTGCCCGGCACGCTCCCAAAGTGATTGAGGCGAAGGGATGCGCGGACGTAGATGCCCTGGCAGATTTCCTCGGGGGTCGGCCATTTCTGCTGGCGGATCAGCCAACCGTGACCGATACCGCAGTGTTCGGCTTGCTAGCGCCAATGGTCTACTGGCCGATGGAGACCCCCGTCGCTTCCTACGCCAAATCTGTTCGTCCGATAGCGAGTTACTGCGATCGCATGCGGCAGCGATGCTTCGACAGAAAGGACGCAGCAGCCTGAGAAACGGCATCCCGGCCCTACTCGCCAGGGTTGTGTTGTGGTTGGTTGTCGTTATGATTAACGACTCTCGACTTCTCCCTGAGCCGAGAGGTTCTCCTTTGGTGAGAGGGAAGCCTCGGTCGATCCACCTTGACCGGGGCTTCTTGTTTTCCTGGATCCACAGGCTCTTGGGGTGGCGAGGAAGAAGATGAGCCGCGCTAGCCCCGGTGGGCACCCACGCAAGGTCGTTGAGGTAGTCCTTAGCGGGGCCGCCCGACTGGCGCGCTGAGCGCTGCCGCTGATGACGTGCTCAGCCGCGAGCCCCGCGCCAGGCAAGAAGATGCGATGGGCTAGGCCGGATTCTTGGCAGAGATCACCCACGAAGAGGAACCCATGACGATGCCATCTGCTTCTTTCTTCTGGGCGCTAATGGCCACGGCGAGTGCCGCTTCGATTTCGCTGCGTTTCGCCTCGGCTTCCGTTCCGGCTTCACGAAACACCTCACCCGCTGGTCCGAGGGCAAGCTGAAAGTTGATGGCGTCCTCGACCGTTCTTCCGATCAGAACCGGGGCGTCTACACGCTGGAAGCTGATGTCTGCATAACCCGCAATTTCCATCATCTTCGTAACCATCGGTTCGTCGGACATGGAAAAGGGGCCCGGCCCACAGGTGCGGGCGCCTTCACCTGGCGGTGGGAGAAAATTGAGGACCACGTCCTTGGCCATGCTGAGCCAGGGATTATCCTCAGGCCTGCGCCAGACGATATGCACCATGATCCCACCAGGCTTGAGCGCGCTTCGCATGTTCCTCAAACCTGCCACTGGGTTTTCGAAGAACATGGTCCCAAAGCGTGAGAAGACGAAGTCGTACTCAGGTTCGAAGCGCTCAAGGAGGGCATCACCCTCAGCAAAGGAGAGATGCTTCAGTCTCCGCGTAGCGGCTTCCTTGCGACCGAAGTCGAGGAATTCTTTACAACAATCAATGCCGACCACCTCTCCGCTTGGTCCGACACGTTCGGCAAGCTTTACGGCCGTGTCGCCAAAGCCACAGCCGACATCGAGAACTTTGTCGCCTTCCTTCACGGGCAAGCGTGGGAAGATGGCTTCGCTATGATGTGTTAGCCCATCCACCAGTATGTGCTTATAGGCGATGAATTTGGGCACCAGGATTTCGTTCCAGAAATCCACATAATCGGCACCAGCGCCTTTGACCTCGGCTTCACTCATGGCTCCTCCAACTTTGGGCTAGGTGCTGCTAACCAAATGCTTGCTCCGGTTCTATCGTCAAATGACGTGCTCGGCTCTGGGGGGCTTCGAGGCAATTTTGACGCTGCTAGAGGCGGTTCCAAGGCAAACATCTTACTCCAACGGAGGCTTAAATGCCGATTCCAGTTTGGGTCCTGCTCGGCTTCGCTGCCTGGACGTTGCTCCTTCTATTCACAACCGTGGGCGTTTACCGTTGGATCCGTATCCTAACTGGTCGCACAGACGTTGCTGCGTGGCGCGCCGACAAGGTCCAAGGCAGCGATTGGTATCGCAGGGCAATGCGAGCCCACCTGAACTGTGTCGAAAATCTCCCCATCTACGCGGCCATTGTCGTGGCGCAACTTGCCGCCGGCGTCACCAGTCCTCTCCTCGATGGACTGGCGATTACAATACTTGTTGCGAGGATCTTTCAGAGCTCGATCCATCTGTTGGTCGAGCAGACCAACCTGGTGGCAGGTATTCGCTTCGCATTTTTCTTTGTACAAGCGATTTGCATGATAGCGATGGGCATTAGTATCGCAGGTCTAGCCAACTAGCTTCGCGTGATGATGCCGGCCACGCTGCGTGCCGCCATTAAGAGTCACCCTCTGGACGTCGAAATTGTCAGCCGTGAATTGACGAGGCTACTCGCTGTGGGGGGGCTGAGCTGGACTGGGACAGTGTACACGGGATCCGTGTACAACGTTCAAGGATCAGGAGGGCGCGCGATGATCACACGGTCACAATTGCGCATGGCTAGAGCTGCGCTTGGCTGGGGCGTGCGCGACTTGGGTCAGCGCGCCGGTGTCGCGGCCAACACGGTGAGCCGCTATGAGAATGGCATGGGCACCACCGTCGCCACCCTTGGGCAAATCCAACGGGTGCTCGAAAGCGAGGGGATCGTCTTCATCCCAGCCGATGACACAGGCGGTCCAGGTGTGCGGCTCAGAGAGAGGAAGGAAGACGACTGGGAGATGGCAAGACCACAACGATTGGACTCATCGAGCCGTGGCCTTCAGGAAGATCGCCGAGACGAATAGCGCGCGCCTGGAAGATTGGGACCTTAGGCTCGCAGCTGGCGTCGCGCATCAAGGACATGATGTCCTAGGCGAGCCCGGCGAAAACTTGCTGAGGCTGGAGGAATGGGATGATCGTGGCGGCAATTCTGATCATAGGCTAATAACGTTTCGCGAACTCTTCGGCCGATGAATTGGTAAGCAGGGAGGTCACCCATGCCGGACACCACGATTAAAAAGGTAGAGTCTTCGTCGTCGCCACGAGGCGAAATGGGTCAGAAGTATCTTGTTGCAGGCAAGCATGTTTCGATGCGCCTTTGGGTTCTTGAACCCGGCAGCGAACTCAAGGCTGCGACGCGGAGGGACTACGAGACCCTGGGATATGTCATCGCAGGTCGCGCCCGGCTTGATTTGGAAGGACAAACGCTCAATCTCAAGGCCGGAGATTCATGGCTGGTGCCCGAAGGCGCGATGCACCAATACACGATCATAGAGCCATTCACGGCCGTGGAGGCGACGGCGCCCCCGGCCGAGGTTCATGGTCGTGATGAACCAGTCTGACGGATAGCCTCGCGTTTCAAAAAGTGTCGACGCCTACTATGGCGGAATAGGCAACTGTTCCCTACGGCCGACGATGGGCCTTTTTTGCTGCGCCTGGAATTGTTGTGGTCCGCTGACATGTCCGCGCTGGGCCTTCATTCCGAGCGGATCGCCATCGACGGCGACGGCCGGCCTCAAAGGAGCGATGATGATGGGTGGGGTTCTGGACACCCCGACGATCTATTGATTGAAGATGGGGGCCGTCGCCTGCTCTTAGCCGACGAATCGGCTGCCAAGTTCACTGCCATCCTCGATTTCGATGAACCACACCTCATCGAGGCCGAAGCTTATGGGCCTTTGGCCAGCCACAAGCCGCAGTCCGCATATTGTCCATCCAATGGATTGTCCCGGGGGCGGGGGGTTTCAGGCGGAGATAGTGGGGTGCCCCGCGAGTTTACCCCTTAACGGGCAAGAGCTACCCTCGCCACCAGACAAAAGATCGCCGCTTTAAGGGCGTAGCATAACATCAGACGGGGGTACTGCTCGCAGCGATTGGAGTACCTTCGATGTGTGACTACAGCCTACATCTCGTCGCGTCCCGCCCCGCGAAGGTCGGCGACAAGCTGATATCGACGAGGTTCCCCGAGACAATTACGCGTGGGTTTGCGTCGGTCGACCAGCCAAATGTGGCCGTATGTTTGCTCCCCGGCACCGAGCTTGCCTTCGAGAAGGAGGTGCGATCCGAGACCCGTTTTGTCCTCTCCTGGAGGCTCGGGCACAGGGTGGCCAGGTTCCGGGAGATCAACAGGGACCGATCACACGTTCATCATGACGCCCTTGAGTTTCCTGACGGCAAGATCGTCCTGCTGACGCAGTTGTGCGAAGGTCAGCGCGCGACCGTGTTGCAATTACCGGCGCCGCCGCGTGTCACAGCGGACGACGCTCAACGGCACGATTTGGTTGCCATGTAGCAGGTCCCCGGCGCCAAATTGGACTGGTCCGGCCGCGCTCGATTGCAGGTTGCCATTGAGCTCGGTTTTGGAGGAGCGCAATGCGCGCTCTCCATTGTGCTGAGCCGCGCCTCAAGGACGAGCGAAGGCCCATTTACGGGTCGTCGCAGAAAATGGCTCCCGTCCCCATTGGGCCACCGATCGAAGGAGTGAGCCATGCAGCAATATCAGGCTGCGAACACAGGGGGTTCATTCCGGAGGAGGCGGGAAGGGGCCGGCGTACTGCGCTTGATGCGGCTCGCGTCGAGTGCGAGGTCGCCGTCGAATGGCCTTCTTTTGCACCTCACGCATTCTCGCTTCTGTCTCATTTGTTGTTGATTCTTGCTCAAGGAAGAGAGAGGAGACCAACGCTTTTCGGTATTGCGTACTCTCTTCCCTAATTGCGGCTCCGGTGATTGCCCTCCCAGGCCTCCGGGGCCGCTACGTTGAGATACCCAGACGTCCCCGATCGTTTCACCTATCGTAAACAACCAGTACGATTTGGTCCCGGCGCTGGCGTTGCTCATTTGAGCGCTCGAGGCTGCTGGCGTTGGAGTTTATCTCAGCCGATGATGAGAAGGGCCCCGGCCTGCGACTGAAGCACAAGGCGAGAGGGAAGCGCGTTAAGCAGGCAGGGATGCGAGGCGTGCCTTCGGCGGTCTGGCCAACGCCTGGTGGGTGAAGAAGTCCCCCTGATGGAGGGGCGCCGCAAAGCGCGAATCTGATGCCCATTTATAAGTACACGCCCTAAGGGGCGCTGGCTTTGGCCTAGCGCCCTTACTTCAGTCTTCAGTCGAGAGTGTCACAACGGCGTAGAGGGTAAGGCCCAAGCCGACGTACATGCTCGCCGCGACCACATAAATCACAGGCGAGTCTGAGCCGTAGAACACAAGCACGAAGAACCAGACCGCGCTCGGCACGAGGATCAGGAGGCCGATAAGCAATAGTCGCAAGACCGGCTAGCCCTTCCGACAGCGCCCACCAGTTCGTCGAGTCCAGAGGCCGGAGCTTTGACCGTTCGCCCCGTGGCACCGCGGGGGATTAGGGACGTGTCTCACAAAAAAAGGAAGCCCAGGTCCCCCCAGGCTTCCCCCCGTTTTCGCGTCTTCCCTCATTGTTTGCGCGCGAATCCGCCTATCAGGTAATCGCGCAAGCGTGGCAAATCTCGGGCATTCCGAGGGCCTCCTCAAATAATTGCGCTGCGCTACCGGAATGCCACAGCCAACCGCTCTGTTGGCCGAAAAAAAGCGCCCAATTGCTCAAAGGCAGTTGGACGCTCAGAAGCGCGTTTCTTTGCGCGCACGTACCGGGAGGGAATCCGGCACGTACAGGCTACGCCACGGCTAGACGGGGGGCACTAGACAGAAGAGGCGTAACCCGTAGTGCAATACTAGTTGACGCCAGCGTGAAGCTCAAGTGACGTGACGCCGGAACCCATAGTGGTTTTGGGGGGTAGGACGGCTTTGGCAGGCGCCCCTTGTGCTATCGTCTAAGAGTTATGTTGGCTTGGGCGGATCTGACCGTAGAAGTGATCCGTGGCGACATCATCGTCAGCCACGCGTTGTCTGGTGTGAAAGCCGAGTACTATAAGCCGGCCAACGAGCCGCAACTCATCCTGAGGCGGCGCACGCCCACAAACGACTACGCGCTCTTGGCCAGGATATGGGAGGCTGCTAATCACAAGGCTCGCGAGCTGGGCTGGATCGTCTAAAAGGTCCAAGCTGAGACAGTAGCCCGGGCTGTGAGTCACGTCAGCTATCCCACGTCCTGACGCGGCGCTCGAGCTCGAGCTCGGCCCAGTCTCGGCCATGTCTCAACCGATGCAACTTTTTCCTTGGTGCAGCTGGGCCGCGCGGCGGCGCCGTTCGCATGGCACGATGAACCTTTCCGCGCCGAAACTGTTATGATGCATGTGGCGAGATGTCGCGGGGCACGTGCGAGGAGGCGACGATGCTTGAAAAGCAGTTTCCAGAAATCAAGGAAGCGACACTCTCGCGGCGAGGCTTCCTCCTGGGTATTGCGGTGGGGAGTGCTGTCGCGCTTCCGATGGTGTCTGCACCTGCGCGGGCAGCAGTGTCCATGTTGCGGACCGGCTTAGATCCGAATCTCGTCGAAACCCAGAGCGGAGTAATTCCCGCTGGGAAGCGCGGTGGGCGTGGCGGAGGTCGCGGACGTGGTCACGGGCATTATGGACGGTATCGTGGAGGGAGACGCAGATATTACGGCGGCCGCAGATATTACGGTGGCCGCAGATATTACGGTGGCGGCAGACGCTATTACGGTCGCCGGTGGTATGGTGGGCGACGCTGGTATGGTGGCTGGTATGGTCCCGGTTGGGGCTGGGGCTACGGCGGATGTGTGCGGGCTGGCGGCGTAGTCGTCTGCTGGTAAGCGTGCCGCCGCACTAACGATCAGACAAACCTAGTGAGCTGGTGAGACCGCCGCGCCGGGTATCGTGTCCGGCAATTGCGGCGGCCCCGCACCCGACCAAAGCTGCTGAACGTCAGAGAGTCCTTGTCAAGGCGCCGTTCCACATGTGACCCAAAACGCACATCCCTCCGAAAAACAAATCGCTAAATCCGTCGGGTCGTAAAAGAGACACAAAGAGAGTCAGGATCGAAGGCCTTAGAATAGTAACCGCGTGGAGTCATGGTATTGCGTTATTCACGTGGCGAGGTGGCTCGCTCGCGCACTGAATTGTGGGCGCGAGCGGCAGTTTCTCCCATTCATTGTCCAACCTACGAAGCGTAAGGTAGACAGCCGTGGCTGCTGGAGCTTCTGCAGACTGCCAAGAAATCCAGTTTCACGAACATTGGTCGCCACATTCGGCGAAAGAAATTCGCGAAGGTCGTGGCCTCGCTTCATCCAAGCTGCCACCAGTGCTCGAACAAGACCGCACTCGACCGATACTCAGCCATTTTCGCCGCCTCCGCCTCCGCGGGGACGGACGCTCGGAGCGTGCTCTCGTTCGGGTGTTCGACCGGCGAGGAATGCATCACCTTGAAAAAATACTTCCTCGCTGGCCGAGATTATCGGCGCCGACATCAATCCGCTGAACCTGTGGGAGGCTCGGCGGCGTTACAGAAGCGACGAAATTCGTTTCGTTTACGCAAGCGATCGTGCGCTTTCGTCGCGGGGCATGTTCGACGTCATTTACTGCCTTACCGTGCTGCGCGACACGAGGCTGGACGACGAGCCTTCGATCCGCGAGCTATATCCGTTCGAACGGTTTGATGAGCGCGTTCGCTTCCTGCATTCGCTTCTGCGGCCGGCGGGGCTATTGGTCTTCTATGGAAATATGTACCGCTTCCGCGATACGTCGGTGGCGCAGGATTATGAGGTGATCCCACTAACTCACACGCCAGTGGGGAAAAACATCACCTTTGCTCGTGACGGCACGAACGATGGCGCGGAATATATGGACGTGCTTTTCCGCAAGAAATTAGCTCCTTCTCGTGTTCTGCTTCATACGGCTCGGGCGCCGGACCAATCTCGGGCTCGGGCGGCAAACCATCTCGGTCGTTGGGCTTCGCCTCGAATTGAAGGCTCTAAGGAGCGCCATCAAATTCGCGGCGTTTTACCGCCTTGGAGACGTTCCCTGCCGGCAGACGACGTAACTAAGAACGAGTCCGCTGTTGGCACTTAGCGGACATCGATTTCGACGTTGAACATTTCCGCTAAGTGGGGAAGATCGGACATCCAAAATACGCTGGCCAATGACCGCTAATGACCCAAAGCGGACATGCCGCGCGGCTCGAAGTCCTTTAAAGCTGGGAGGATGGCGGATGTGCTTCGTCTCGATCGTCCGAGGTTAGCAATCTTACTCGGCGTTTCCTGGGTCGCGCGACTGATCTTTGCCCTTTGATACTTTGCAGAGCCGTTTTACGCCGGCTTCGGCCTGCTCCGATGTTTCGTAGACGTCATTCCCAACCTTGGTAACGGCCTTGTCATTGCCTTTCGGCTCAATGTCCACGACGAGGCATGTCTCGTCGGATGCGCGAACAATCCACCACTTCGCGAGGGCCGGATCGGCGAAGGCGAATAGAAGAACAACTATCAACAAAATCCTGCTTGTCATGAGGTCCTAACGCGGTTTCGGTGAGCGCGCAGGCCCGCGCCCTGGAACGTCATCTCAATGTAGCGACTGCAACGATCTGAGGCGGCATGGTTGCGCTCATATCCTTGCCGGGCCAAACGCCCTCAACCCGGCGTGTCGCTCCCGCACCTGAAACACGCACTTTAGAGAAGCCCAGGGCGCGAAATTTTCTTGCGATCAAAGCGTCGTCAGCTAACTGCTCGACCGGCTTTGGGGCGAGGGTTGCCCGGTATCGCTTTCCTTGCTCGACCGTAAATTCGCCGGCGAAGCTGGCGCTGACGAAGCTGGCGACGATGACCAAGGCCGTCAGGACTTTCGGGAAAACAGTCTTTTGGGTCATGCGGACGTCCTCTCGCTTCGGCTCCTGAAGCCGCCTTCAGGAGTAGCTCAGGCCAGTTGGGGTGGAGGTTGCTAAGCCCCGTTGTCAGCCGCTCACTCATGTGGCGGTGATGGACTGGTGGCCGCTCTATCCCGCCATCTGACCCAAAATAAGGCAGCGGCGGGACCTCCTCGGCCCATCAAGCCCTTGAACTTGGTGAATTGACCATCCATATACCATCCATACAGATGGTGGAGGACCGATGGCCGCCGAAATTCATCAGCTTCGCGACAAAGCGGGCGAGACGGAAAAAATCACGATCAACCTGGGGTACGTCGACCTCGGCCACATCGATTTGCTGGTGCAGGAGGGCTTTTATTCCAACCGCACCGACTTCATTCGGACCGCGATCCGCAACCGGCTTGCGGCCCATGCCGAGGAAGTCAAGAAATCGATTGTGCGGCATACACTGGAACTCGGACTCCGACATTTCACCCGCGCCGATTTGGAGGCGGTCAAAGCGGCTGGTGAAAAGCTGCACATCAAGGTGCTTGGGCTCACCAGCATTGCCCCTGATGTATCGCCGGAACTTGCCTTAGCGACCATCGAATCCATCACCGTGTTGGGTGCTCTGCACGCGACCAAGGAAATCAAAAGCGCGTTAGCCGATCGCATTCGCTGACGCGACGCATCCGTCATCTCCTCCAGAGGAACCAAGACATGACCATGGATTTTGCGGCCGCCATGCGCGCGGCAACGAAATTGACGCGCGCTCAGAAGCTGATGGAAGCCACGCGCGTCATTCAAAGCGCCCTGCTGCTGGGTCGAGGACAGACCGAGCCTGCGGACGAACCGGGCGTCGAGGGTCAAGCTATCGAGAAGTTCATGATCGATATCACCCCTGATGTCACACGAGCTGCGATCGCAGGGACGGCTCAGGCGGTACCCGCGAGGTGGCCGGTGGGTGATGTTGCCGCGACGCTCGGTCAGGCCAGACTTCCAAGCTTCGGGCTCGATGGCTTGGCGCGCGTCAGGCCGCGCAAGCCTCTCGAGATCCCCGACGGCGCCCAGTACTTAAGCCGGTCCTATGCCTGCGCTGCCGGAAGGCGAAGCTACAAGCTATACGTTCCGCATCGCCAGCACGCGGGCAGACGCCCATTGCTGATCATGCTGCATGGCGGCACGCAGGATGCCGATGACTTCGCAGCGGGGACTCGCATGAATGTCTTGGCTGAGGAGCATGGATTTCTCGTTGCCTATCCAAGCCAGTGCAAGAGCGCCAATCCATCCCTGTGCTGGAACTGGTTCAAGCCGGAGGATCAAGTGCGGGGTGCCGGCGAGCCATCCATCATCGCCGGGATCACCGACGAAATCGTCGCCGAATACGACATCGATCCGCAGCGCGTGTTCGTGGCTGGCCTATCCGCAGGGGGCGCTATGGCGGGAGTGATGGGAGCGACCTATCCTGAGGTTTACGCGGCCGTCGGCGTTCATTCCGGTCTGCCTTATCGGTCCGCCACCGACGTCGCTTCAGCATTTTCGGCGATGCGGGGCGATCCCGGACTGCAACGCCGCCAGCGGAAAACTGGCCCTAGTTCAGATCATGCCCTTCGGGTGCGGACTATCGTCTTCCATGGCGACGCGGATCAGATCGTCCATCCGTCGAATGCCGCAAAGATCATCGAGGCTAAGACAGGTGACACTGTGGAGCGTGCGAAGGTCCGATCGTCGGCTAGCCGGGCCTATACCCGCGCGGTAACCCGAGACAAGACTGGCACTGTGGTGGTCGAGCAATGGCTCATCCACGGGAGTGGTCATGCCTGGTCCGGGGGTAGCGCAGATGGCACTTACACAGACCCGCACGGTCCTGATGCCTCCCGCGAACTGCTACGATTCTTTCTTGAAGGCCTGCCGAGTGAGTAGAAAATCCCCTTGAGAGGTCTGCCAAGGGGCGGCATAGGTCCGCTTCTGGCAGATTGTGTTGATAAAGTCGGCAACGTGCAGCGTGTGAGCAAGAATCGAATCCAGGCGTCGCGCTTTTTGAATCGATGTTGCGCGCCTAGCCTTCGTTGTGAATCAATATTGCTCATT
>Ga0315553_10001185_pt1 | contig 21996 bp, 25 predicted proteins | sample SalMarSW160140MG_FD_203099 | JGI IMG/M metagenome (GOLD analysis project Ga0315553, IMG submission 203099) | Salt marsh sediment microbial communities from the Plum Island Ecosystem LTER, Massachusetts, United States - Salt Marsh Sediment SW1601-40 ... | reverse complement strand
TCCCACGGCCAAAGCCGTGAAGCTGTACAACCAGCTGAGCCCCGGGAAAAAGGTTGTCGCCGCCCTGCATCTGACCTGCTAGGCGAGCTGCAAGATCCTCGAAACCGTCGCTGCCGCGAATCCGGGAGGACGCTTCCTTGTCAGCTGCGGCCGTACAACCCGTCTAGCTCCGCCGTCTCCAGGATCTGCCCCTGCATCTGCTCGAGCAGGGCCTTCTTGGTCAATCCCCCTGGGGCTGACAGCTTTTTGCCCAGGGCGTAGAGGCGGAAGAAGTACCGGTGAGGTTTGCCCCTGGGCGGGCAGGGACCCCCATAGCCGATCCTGCCGAAATCGTTGCCGCCCTGCAGCGCCCCGCTTTCCAGCTGCTCGATGCAGGGAAGGGCCTCGGGGAGTCGATCCTCGCCTGCGGGGATGTCGTAGATGACCCAGTGAACCCAGATCCCCACGGGAGCATCGGGATCGTCGCAAATCAGGGCAAAACTCTCTGTATCAGGGGGTACGTTGTCCCACCGCAGCGGCGGTGAAACGTCCCTCCCGTCACAGGTATAGGTTTGCGGGATCCTGCTTCCCGACTCGAATGCAGAGCTTCTCAAAGTCAGAGCCATAATCTCACCCCTTTTTTTTGGTTTCTACAATCTATGGTAATCGAAGATTGGAGAGTTTTCAAATCATCGGGAAATCGGGATCGTTTTAGGCAGAGGTGGCCGCTGAGCTCCGCCTCTATTCGTAGCGATTGTAGCTGCGGATCTGATCGAGGGCTTTCCTTCGCTTGGGACGCACCTCGTCGGTCTGCGGGTAGCCCAGGGCGATCATCAGATAGATGCGCCGATTCCGCGGCACCCGCAGCAGCCGCTTCATCGCTTTTTCATCAAACCAGCCGAGAATGCAGGTGCCCAGACCGAGCTCCGCGGCCTGCAGGCAGAAGTGCTCCGTGACGATCCCGATGTCGATCAGGGAAAAATTGAAACGGCGCAGCACCTTTCCCATACCTGCTTCCAGATTCGACCGATCGGCCATCACCGCCACCAGGACCGGCACCTGCTCGGTAAAGGTGTTGAAGGCGCGGAAGGGCGCGACTGTTTCCGAGGCCACGGTGGATCTCAGGCTGGGTTCGTCGACAACGACGAACTTCCAGGGCTGGGAGTTCGACGTAGAGGGGGCCAGCCTGGCCGCCTCCAGGCACAGCTCGACCTTTTCCCGCTCCACGGGTCTGTCCGCGTAGCGGCGGACACTCTCACGACGCCTGACCAGATCGAGAAAGTTCATTGCAGATCGATGAAGTGGCCGTAGGACCAGCCCTCCAGGCCGTCCTCTCTGCGGACCCGATACCAGTAGTCATTCATCTCTCCGATGCTCTCCCGCAGTCCGCTGCGCTCCAGAACCTCGACCCGGTCCCCTCGCTCCAGATGACCGAGAACTTCCGCAGCCAGGGTCGGATAGGCGCGCACCCGGACCCTGCTGTCGTTCAGCACCCCCCGCCTGGGTGTGAACAGATGCCCCTCCCGCTCCAGCCACCTGCGAAAGCTCTCCGTGTTCACAACGGCGGTCTCGGGATTCACCTGTCCCCGGATACAAACGACGGCACGCCTCAGGTCCGGGGTGAACCAGAAAAACAGCGGGTCGGCACCGGGGATGCGAAAGGCTATCTCTGCGACCTCGGCACCCTCTACGTTGTACAGCCGCCAACGCTCCTGTCCGGCGTACTGGGGCGGCAGCAGCAGAACGCTGTTGGTGAGAAAACGAACCTGTCCGGTGGGATCGCTGCTTCGAAGGCGGGCACGGACAGCCTGCTTCTCGGTACTCCAGATGAAGATCTCCCCGCTGTCGGGATTGTGGATCAGCAGGTGCAGGGTATCCCGGGTCAGAGAGGTGGGGACCCCGTCGATGTCGAGCCAATACCGGCTCTGATCCGGCGGCTTGAAGCGATACGGTGTGTAGATGCCGCGGTCGTCCAGGCGGGCGGAGTACAGCGTGCCTTCGGGGCCCTGGAGCAATGCCCAATCGATGGGGACCTTCCAATCGGGGCCGCTGCTGCCGGCAAGGGTCGAAGGATCGATGAAACGGAGTTTCATGACGTGCTGAGGATCGACGGTAGAGACCAGGATCCTGTCCTCCACGGCTCCGAGGAAGCGGTGAACCTCGAAATATTCGCTGACCCGGCCCCTTTCCAGGTCTATACGCACCAGCCGGTTCCTGGTCTCGGATATCCCGTCGGTCAGCACGCTGTGCCCATCCTGATAGAAGGTCATGGCCGAAAAGATATTGAGAGGCGCCCGGCCCAGGAGGGGAAGTTCGATCTGCTGGGACCAGAGCACCGCCGCACCGAACAGGACTATGCCTGCGATCCAGAGGCGCTTCATTTGCTGAAGACTATAACACGTTTACAATTAATTGACAGCAACCGGTGAGCCCGGGCTATACTTGGCTCCGTGAGCGCTGTACTGCAAGCCTTTGAAGACAGCTTCACGGTCACCGTGGAGGTTGTGCCTCCTGCAGGTCCGGATCCCGGTCCCCTGCTGGATACGCTTTCCGCCCTGGATACTTCCCTGTTTTTCGGATACAGCGTGGCCACCAATCCCGTAGCCAGGGCACACATGAGCGCGCTGGCGCTCTGCACCCTGATTTCCCGCACAATCCGGAAAGCGGCGATCCTGCACTGCACCACCCGGGATCACAACGCCCTGAGCCTGCAGGGTCTGCTCTGGGGCGGGAGGGCCCTGGGGATCGAGACGGTCCTGGTCGCCACCGGGGATCGAATCGCCTACCAACAGCGCTACAAGACAACGGCGGTGCGGGATCTGGATGTCTTCAGCCTGGTGGAGGCGGCCCGGGAGGCCGGTCTCTGTACGGGGGTGGTCTTCGATCCCCATCCGGAGACTCGAGGGCTGAAAGCAGAAGCGCAACGACTCGAGGAAAAGGTCCGCAGGGGAGCACAGTTCGCCGTGACCCAGCCTGTGTACACCAAAGAGTCGGCGGAACGAATCGCCGAGGCGATCGGGTCCATGGGGGTTCCGATAATGCTGGGCATCCTGCCGCTGCGCACCCCCCGACACGCCCGGTTCCTCCACGAAAAGGTGAGCGGGATCTCCGTCCCGAAACAAGTGCGCCGGCGTCTGTACGAAGCCGAGGATCCGGTACGGGAGGGCATCCGCATGAGCCGCGAGCTGCTGCAGGAGGCCCGAAAGCTGTTCGCCGGGGCATGCCTGATGCCGCCCTTCGGTCACTACGAGATCGTGGACGAAATACTCAAGGCCTAAGTTGGGGCTATCTGCGGGAAACTCGCTCCCTGATGTACTGCTCGGCCTGCTGCGACAAGCCGAAGGATTTCAGCTCCACCTCCAGCTGCTCAAGAGTCCCGTATCCGCCTACATAGCCGTTCAAACGGGCCGCGGCCGTAGAATCCACGAACTGCCGTTCCTGCGGGTATCGGGCTTTCAGCTCTTCCATCAGCAAGCCCACGCTGCGTAGGTGGTACTTCTGGTGATAGTCCTCAGCCCTATAGAATTTGGAGAGGGGCTCGATATCCGTGTAGATCCGGCCTTTCTCCTGCCGACGATTCTTGGTCGCTTCGGCCAGCCGCCGCTGCTCGTCATCGTGAAAAAAGATCGCGGATCGGTACTGACGGGAAAAGGACGGGGCTCCGGGGTTGTGAGCGGCCCAGAACACGTCGAGCAGCTGCGCGTAAGAGATGACTTCGGGATCGTAGTCGATCTGGATCGTCTCCGAATAATCCCCGATTCTCTGGTAGGTCGGATTCTCAGTGGTGCCTCCGGCGTATCCGACCCGGGTCCGAATGACCCCGGGCAGCTGCCCAAACTGGGCATCAGGTCCCCAGAATCACCCTAAAGCGAAGGTAGCGGTCTCGATCTCCGAGTTTATGTTCTCCTGGCCGGTACGGTGCCCAGGCACTGGGGATCCCTGGGCACCGCTGTCCACGGCTCTCTGAGGAGCGCAGGCACTGAAAACCCATACGGCTGAAAATACTGCGAGGAGTTGTTTGGCTTTATTCATACAGTGTGGCTACTTGGCCTTGATCCTGTTCTCCAGCTCTTGGATCTGCTCCTCGAGCTCTTCGATCTCCGTTTCCCTGCGGACATCGATTTCCGTAGAAACCACCGAAGAACAGGTTGCTTTGGAACGCGCCCGAATCAGTTCCTGCAGCTTGCGTTTCATCTCCGCAAGTTCGTCCTTTGTGTTGGGCATCAAAACCTCCCCTCGTGGATGTGTATTATTTCACAGCGTCTCAGCACCGTCTACGACCTCTACGAACGCCCTCACCTCGGGGCCCTGGCCGGCCAGATCCACGATCACGTGCCATTCTCCCTTGTGGGGCGGTTTGAAGGCACAGGCCATCTTGCCGGAATGCTCGCTGCTGCTATTGTACGATTTCCCCAATCGGTATTTGTAGTAATTCAACGTATCGAGAAGCCGCACATTCGCGCTGTCAGAGAGGGAGACCTTGATAATCTTGGTGGGTCCCGCGTTGACTTTGTAGTGCAGATAGTTCATTCGCCGCCTCCGCTTAACTTCTCGTTCTGCATCGATTTCTCTATCTTAGCCCAACTATCACGGAGTGTCACGGTTCGATTGAAAACCGGTTTTCCGGGCCGTGATTCAGGATCCGCACAGAAATAGCCCTGCCTCAGGAACTGGTAGCGGCTTCCCGCTTCAGCCTGCCCGAGGGAGGGTTCTACCTTCACCCGGTCGAGCACCTCCAGGGAGTGCGGATCGAGGTTGTCGCGAAAATCCCCGCCATCGGCCGTTTCATCCGGATTCTCTTTGGAAAACAACACGCCATAGAGGTGAACCTCCGCCTCCACCGCGTGCTGCGCCGAAACCCAGTGCAGGGTCCCTCGGACCTTGCGCCCATCTTCAGACCAGCCGCCCCGAGTGGCCGGATCGTAGCTGCAGTGGACCTCCAGGATCTCTCCGGTGCTCTCGTCCTTTAACACTCGGGTGCAGGTAACGTAGTAGGCGTGTTTCAGCCGCACCTCCCGGTCCGGGGACAGGCGGAAATATTTTTTCGGCGGATCCTCCCGAAAATCCTCCTGCTCGATGTACAGGACCCGCCCGAAAGGCAGAGCGCGGGTGCCGGCAGCGGGATCCTCGGGATTGTTCTCCGCCTCCAGCTGCTCGACCTCACCCTCCGGGTAATTGTCGATGATCAGCTTCAGCGGCCGCAGCACGGCCATGACCCGGGGCGCCCGCTTGTTCAGATCCTCCCGGATGAAGTACTCCAGGAGAGACAGATCCACGGTGCTGTTGGTTTTCGATACCCCCACGCGATCGGCGAAAGCCCTGATCGCCTCCGGGGTGTAGCCGCGTCGGCGCATTCCCGACAGCGTCGGCATCCGCGGATCGTCCCAGCCTTCTACGATTTTCTCCTGGACGAGCTGCAACAGCTTACGCTTGCTCATGATCGTGTAGCTCAAATTCAGACGGGCAAATTCGATCTGCTGCGGGGGTTCCTGGAAATCCAGCTGAGCGATGAACCAGTCGTACAACGGCCTGTTGTTCTCGAACTCGAGGGTACAGATCGAGTGGCTGATCCCTTCGATCGCATCGGAGAGGGGATGGGCGTAGTCGTACATCGGGTAGATGCACCACTTCGAACCGGTGCGGTGATGCGGGGTAAAACGGATCCGGTAGATCGTCGGATCCCGCATGTTCAGATTGGGGGAACTCATATCGATCTTGGCGCGCAGCACGTGCTCCCCCTCTTTGAACTTACCGGCCCGCATGCCTTCGAAAAGCTCGAGATTCTCCTCCACAGAACGCTCCCGGTGCGGGCTGTTCTTTCCCGCCTCGGTCAGAGTTCCCCGGTATTCCCGGATCTGTTCGGCGCTCAGGCTGTCTACGTAGGCTTTGCCGTTCTTGATCAAACGTACGGCGAAATCGTGAAGCTGCTGAAAATAATCCGAGGCGTAATACTCCCGCTCATCCCAGTCGAAACCGAGCCAACGGACGTCTTCCTTTATCGAGTCGACGTACTCCACCTCTTCTTTTGTGGGATTGGTGTCGTCGAAGCGCAGGTTGCACAATCCCGAGTACTCGGCGGCTATACCGAAGTTCAGGCAGATCGATTTGGCATGTCCGATATGCAGATAGCCGTTCGGTTCCGGAGGGAAACGGGTGTGAACTCGTCCGCCCCTTTTGTTGTTCCTGATATCCTCATTGACGATCGCGCGGATGAAGTCGACGGTGTCTTTTTTCGTCTCAGCTTCTCTGTTGTTGGAGTCCACAGGTTTGTTCTCTACACTGTTGGTTTATTTTCTCGCCCCCAGCATCTTGACTCGAGAACGCTGATTCTAGCATAAATTCCTAGTTTTTTCCAGAGCTTGCCGCCTCTTCGCCTTGACACGAAGGGCTTGGAACGATGTATAGGAGTATTCAGGTATGATCCGGCTGATCGAGGAGCGGGACCTTGAGCGGGTCAGCGCTCTGATCCAAAACACTCTACTCGTTTCCAACCTGGCTGATTACGACCTGGAGATCGTGGGGAATCTGCAGGGCTCCTTCGCCCCGGATCAGCTTCGCTCCCTGGCCCGAAAACGCAGCATCTACATCTTCGAGCAGGCCGGGCTCCTGCTGGGTACGATCGGTCTGGAAGGTGATAAGGTGTACAATTTCTTCGTATCTCCGGACAGGCAGGGAAGCGGGATCGGAAGCGAGCTGCTCAATTATGTGGAAAACCGGGCCAGAGCCGAAGGCCGGCGAAAACTCAACGTAGACTCCAGCCTGACGGCTGTCTCATTCTACCGGAGGAAAGGATATCGCCGGACCGGGGAACAGAACAACCGATCCTTCGGTCGTACCGTAACCATGGAAAAAACCCTTTGAGATTACAGATCCCTTCCCAGTAGCACGTACTCCCGGGCGAAGCCCACGACTTTATAAAATCCCCGGGCGATGAGATTATCGACTTCGGTTCCCACTTCGATCTCATCCATCCCCTGTTCTCTGGCCGCCGCGATCGCCGCCTCTACCAGTTTCCTGCCGATGCCCCGGCCTCTATCCTTTTCAGCAACAACGAGCTCGTTGATCAGCGCCGTGCCGCCCGCGTGCAGAAACGTCTTGTACAGCAGCAGGGACACCACGCCGACCACCCCATCGTTTTCCACCGCCAGGTAGTTCCTGTAGATTTCGGGAAAGCGGAGCATCGCCTGCAGGCTTGTCCGCACCCCGGCCGTTGTAACTGCATCATGCTGGGAGGTCGCTCGCTTCAACTGATCCATCAGCGATACGATGGCATCCAGATCTTCCAGCCGCGCTTCCCGTACCTCGATCATCTTCGCCCTCCGTCGTTCCCTCAAACCTCAATCCGCACGCAGGCTGGAAGCACCCTGATTGGCAATTACGAAGGAAAAGGTGGTTCCCTCATCCGCGGTTTCCCCCTTTGGTCGAGTAGTATCTCCTGAAGATGTTGTGCTGCACCGCCTCGTCCATTGCACCGTCGTTGTGAACGGAGAATCCGATCACAGAACTGCTGCCGTCGAATCCGATGGTAACCGTCGATCCTCTTTCGGCAACCTCCAGAGCGTTCTTCACCGCGTTCACCAGCACGCGCCGCAGGATCGATTCATCGCTGATAACGGCAAGCGACTCGGAGAATGGGGCGGCCTCGATATTTTTCCCTTCGGAGAGCTCGTCATGGACAAAAAGTTTGACAACGTGGTCGACCAGCTCTCCGGAGCTGATCAGATTCTTCTGCACCTCCAGGGTGCCGTTTTCCGCCGAGACGAGCATCTTCTGGCTTTGGATCTCCTCGATCAGGGAATTGGTAATCACCTCCAGATCTTCCACAAACTGAAGGGGAGCTTCGGCTGAGGAGCTGCGCCTGATCAGATCGATATATACCTTCAAGCTGGAAGCGGTGTTCAAAATATCGTGGAAGAAGATCCTCTCTAAAGCGCCCTTTCGTTTCTGTTCGCCGATATCGCTTAAACTGAACAGAACGAACTGTTCCCCCGCAATCAGGAAGGGAGTGGCGACGACCCTGAAATTGTACGTCACCTCTCTGTCCCGATCTCTGGCCACGATCGTGCACTCCCGGCTCTGCGAGACGTTGCTGCTCTGGGTTTCTAGAATCGCCTGGACCGCCCCGCAGTCGCTGCAGCTGGGAGAGGTGCCGCAGCCGTTTCCCGTCTCCGCCGAATGGATACATTTGAACAGCTCTCCCGGTCTGGAACCGCACAGCGGCAGGGACGATTCGGCATTCAGAAAACGCATGAGGGCAGCGTTCGCGTAAACGACCTGACGCTCTTTGTTCAGAAGCGCCACGAACTCCGGAACCGCTGACAGCACGTTGGAAAGGGTGTGCACTTGGGAGAGTTTTTCATGCTGCCTTCGAATTACCGAAGATCTCGCTCTCTGGTATGGAGCGAAGTAGGTCTTTACGCTCATGGGTTTTCAGTCATTTCGTCCGTATTCTTTCTCCGTATTATAGAGGCAGAAGCGGAAGGGAGGAAAGAGCGGCGGTCGTGCGATTGACCTCCTCTGATCGCATTATATATACTGTAGTACAAGAGGAAAGGGGATACTATTGTCAAGACGCTCCGGATACAGCGCGCAGAAAAGACGCCGAGAACTGGCGAAACAGAAGAAGAAAAAGGCCAAGGAAGAGCGAAAGCTCCACAGGGATGAGAAGGATCAGGAATCTCTGGTAGCCGAGTACCTGGGACTTGAAGTCGAATCTGAAGAAGAAACGGATGAAGAATCCGAAGACGAGGAGCAGGACGAAGAGACTCCCGGCTGATTTCATTCTTGGTGCAGGCTAACCGTACCCATCTCACATTCATATCTAACGGCACACACGAAGGTAAAGGATTTTCAAAAAGAGGCAGGTTTTGTGGCCTCCTCCAGATCCCGTAGATACTGCAAAGCTTCCCCCCGGTTGGATCCACACATCTGCCTGGATGCTTTGAGATTGACGCACACCGCCGGGCGCTCGGGTTTTCGGTAAAGCAGACAGAGATTTTCCGCACTCAGCTGCAGGCAGCGTACACCCGCCGGCTTCCCTTCGGGCATGCCGGGGATCGGGGAGGAGATGGACAGGGCGATGCAACAGGCACCGCAGCCGCTCCTGCATTTCATTTCACGCCGTGCTTCTGCAGAAAACCCTTGGCGGCCTTCCTTGTCTTCGGACTGCTGCAGTTCAGCTGGGCCTCCACGAATCGAAGCACCTCCGACTGGTTTTCCACTCGTTCGTACAGCTGATCCAGGGCCAGGATGATATCGGCTTTGATCAGATCCTTCCGTCCCGGTTTGTGATGAGTGGCGTCGATGGCCAACAACTCCTTTACGATTCGCGGCAGAAATTCCGGACTGTGGGAGGCGATAACAGGACAATTTCTGGCCACATAACACGGAGGGATCACACTCTCATCATCCAGTCGGCTGAAGTACTTGGCGAATATCCCGCTAAACTTCGGTCCCCCGTCCGCGGGTATCAGGTGGGGCAGGACGTTGATAGCCGAGCAGCGGTGATAGGTGTTGGAACTATCGAGAAGTTCCCCCAGGTGATCCCAGTAGGGGTACACATCCTGGGGAGCCGTCTCGGCCACCTTGACGATCACCCTGTTGCAGTTGTACCTGAAGGTTTCCACCGGAAAGGTCAAACCGTCGATCACCAGTTTGACAGCTTCGCTGTTCCCGCTGATCATCTTCGCCAGCGCGTCGATATCCGCTTGCTCCTCGTGCAGGGCCCGGGTCAGATTTCCCAAGGGATCACTCATCGATTCGTCCCGCCGGTTTCCCTCTTCATCCTGCGTCCCTTCCGCCCTATACGGCTACCCCTAAAAGTATAAGCGCATGCCCGTCTTTATTCCGAAGCCGCTGCCCAGCCAGCTGCTGGCCACGGCGTACATGTTGGATTTATCGCAGAACAGGCCCTTGTACCCACCTCCGCTGTCCAGGAAGTATGCAATCTTGTCGGCGGTGAACAGCTCCAGACCGTAGTATCCCCAGAGCGCATAGGTCAGATTCTTACCAATAAGATTGTCGGTTTTGTAGATAGCACTATCGTAGGGGGTGAAGGTGTAGCCCAGAAAGATGTCCATTCCCCCGTACATCCTGTAAACATCCTCGATCATGGGACTGGCCCCGCCAAAAGAAATAACCCCGCCGGCGACCACGGGATGAAAGCAAACCGATTCTCCGTTTTGATGGATAAACGTAGCCCAGGTCAGGCTGCTCATAATTCTGGCCTTGAGCCCGACAAACATGCTGTTCCCGAGAGAGGGGAAAACGACTCCGGCTTCGAAGAACGAAAGACTGCCCTGGATTCCCATGCTGAACTGCAGGGCAAACGCTCCTGCCTGGGCCCCCAGAGGAAAAGTACCGGCGAGAAAAACAAACACCACTGCGAACAAGAGGATCTTCTTTCTCATATCTGCTACCCCCTCTCTGGATAGTACCCGAGAAGCGCCGCCTGCGCCAGGATATGGGATTCAATCAAGCGCAGCAGCTTCCTCTTGTTGATTGCACCATCGGTTGGAAGCTTCCTGTCCAGTGCAAAGGCGCGGAAGAGGTAGCGATGCCTGCCCCAGGGCGGGCAGGGCCCCATGTAGCCGAAGCGGAACATCCCGTTCCTCCCCTGGCTGATTCCATTTTCCAGGAGCCTGCCGGGCGCAATCCCCTCGGGCAATCCTCCAACCTCGGCGGGAATGTTGTATACAACCCAGTGGGTGATGGTGCCGACAGGGGTGTCGAGATCCTCCATGATCAAAGCATAGCTCTCGGTCCCTTCAGGTGCATTGCGGAACGCAAGCGGCGGGGAAATATTTTTACCACGGCAGGTATAAAGATCCGGGATATCTGCTTCGTTTTCAAAGGCTCTGCTGCTGAGTTCGAATTTTTCCATTGGTCTCAATCCTTCGTAGCGGGCGGTGCTGCTGGCGACTGCCTCACCGTGCAGCCTGGCGACTACGTACAAACACATATCGATCCCCGCCGAAATTCCGGCTGAAACGATCACCGAGCCATTATCGATGAATCGTTCACCAGGCAGAACTTCGGTATTGGGCGCGGCCTCCCGCAGAAGCGGCATAGCTTCATGATGGGTCGTGGCTTTCAAACCGTCGAGCAGACCTGTGCCGGCAAGCACCAGGGAACCGGTACACACCGTCAGGAGCAGCTGCGCCCCGGCGGCCTTGGATTTGATCCAGGACAGCAGCCGGCTGTACTTTGAGTCCATTCTTCGCCCGGACCGTCCGCTTTCCCCGGGCGACGGTGTACACATTGAAAAGCTCGTAGTTGTTCAGTTCATTGGTCACCGAGAACACCTCAAAGGGTCCGCAGAAATCCAGCACCTCCGCGTCGTCAAAGATCAGAATGGCCGTGTTTCTCACCCGTGCCTCCTCTAAAAATTACTGCAAATATCCATGTTTGTCATACCCAGCTGCTTCGCGATTTCGACCCACTCCTTCTGTTCTATTTCTTCACGGATGTACGGCAGGAAACCAAAGTCCAGATAGATCTTGATCGCGACCAGGCTTTTGCTGTGGGTGGTCAGATACGCCCGATCGTACCGGGAGGACAGCAACTCCATGGCCTGACTTACCAGGGGCTTGCCGATACCCCGTCCCTGATATTCTTTTCGAATCCCTACCCAGTGCAGGCGGCCCGCGGTGCCACCGGGAAGCAGGGCGCCGTACCAGGCCATAACCGTACCGACGGGCTCTCCATTCTCACGTTCGATAAAGAGGCAACGATCACGGAGCTCCAGCTGATGTTGACCGAATTCCCTCCGGAAATGTTCGTTCGCCTCCTCGGCAGATGCGAACTCTCCGGCGGATGTTTCGATCCGGGCCCAAAGCTCTTCGTCTCCCTCCCTGAATCCACGATACGAGTAGCCGGGGGGCAGAGGAAAACACGGTAGCCCCGATAGATCGTCCAGCACCATGACCAGTTCAACGGGCTTCACCCTGCGGGCGTTCGCAATAGGATTCATCCTGCCCGATCGCCCGCATCCCCAAAGAACCGAGGGTCCTGCCGTTCAGCACTCAAACTGATTCTGTCCATTTGTGCAAACAGAACACATCTTACTGTATCGAAGTCCCGGCCACAAGAAATTGTAATCTTCGACGGGCGAACTATAATAAACCAATCAAGCCTTGCTAAGGAGGGTTACTCCGATGAAGCGTATCTGCCCGTGGATCTTCGTTTTTCTTCTCCCGGCTGTGCTGGGTTCAGCCCAGGAAATCAAGTGGCCCGTGTTCTTCCTTCGCTACGAAGGGGGTACCGAAATCGAGGAACTGGAGGATGAACCAGAGGAGGAGTCGTTGTTCGACTCTCAGCGCCACAAGCTCACCTTCAGGGTAAAAGAGCAGTGGAGTAATGATTTCACGACGAATCTCTATACCACAGTCTTCTTCAAACTCTACAACGACCCCGATGATAATTACAGATACTTCTACCTGAATCCGAACTACGTCTGGGACATCACCGACCGGCTTCGCTGGTCATCGGAGTTCCGTTCCAAATGGACACGATACGACGGGCTGGATTCCGAAAACAACTCCAAGGACCTCACAAGCCTGCGGGTTAAAACAGAACTCACCTACAAGCTCCTGGAGCAGTTGAAGATCATCCCCTCCTTCCAGAGCCTGTTCGACGTGTACGAGAACTCAGAGAAGATCCAACAGATCTACACGGCGGGATTGCGCTTCGAGTCGAGAATCAATCCCCAAGTGCGACTCAACGCCCGCTATCGTGCCATTCTGCGAGCCCCGTTGGGCTCCCGGAGCACGGTGGCCGGCGAGCAAAAACACGAGTTCGGCGTCAACCTCTCCTGGGACCCGAACAAGTAACACACTGAAGCGGTCGGTACGACCGCTGCCGCCGATCTGGAATGATTCCCGGGGGTGGAAAATACACCCCAGATCGCTGACGCCGCCAAGGGGACGGCAAAGGCCAGCACGATGCGGAGGATCCCTTCGTGTTGTGTCCATCCCCAGTAGCCGAGTGCGAACAGGGCAGTCAGCTCGAGGACAATTCGCGGGGCCAGATTTACAGGATGGGTACTCATTGTATGAACAGATATAGTCGGAGGATAGGCAGCAATCAACTCAAAAGACTCGTGACAGCAAAAGCTGAGAGCTGATACACTCCAGAGAGTGATGGTCTTTGCAGAAGATACGATTAGATGGCTTCTCAGCGGTGATGTATCGATACGGTACCAAACCCAAAGGGACCTGCTGAACTCGGATCAAAACCAGCTGAGAGAGCGTATCGCCGCCGAGGGTTGGGGAACCAGATTCCTCTCCCTGCGCCGCAGCGATGGACACTGGGGACGAGCCTACTATCAGCCGAAATGGACCTCTACCCATTACACCCTGCTGGATCTGAAAAATCTGGCCATATCGCCATTCATCGAACCTATACGGCACACCATCGAGATGGTGCTGGAAAGCGAGAAAGGAACCGACGGGGGGATCAATCCCTCGACCACGATCGAACAGAGTGATGTCTGCATGACCGGTATGTTTTTGAACGGGGCTTCATATTTCCGCGCGAACGAGCGGGCGCTGCGGTCGATCGTAGATTTCATCCTCTCCCAGCAATTGAACGACGGAGGATTCAACTGCCGATTCAACAGGGCGGGAGCGGTACACAGCTCTCTGCACTCTACAATATCCGTGATCGAGGGGGTCAACGAATATGCCCACAGCGGCTATACCTATCGTCTGGGCGAGCTCCAAAAGGCCGAGTGGGAGAGCAGGGAGTTCATACTCCTGCACAGGCTGTTCCGCTCGGACCACAGCGGAGAGGTCATCGACAAAAAGATGTTGAGGCTCTCCTACCCCTCCCGCTGGCGCTACGACATCCTTCGGGCTCTGGACTATTTTCGAGCCGCCGGCGTGGCCTGCGATCGGCGGATGGAGGATGCGATCGCGGTGCTGTTGAGCAAACGCCGGCCTGACGGCACCTGGCCGCTTCAGGCCCGACATCCGGGACAAACACACTTCGAGATGGAGCAGCCCGGTGCTCCGAGCCGCTGGAACACCCTGCGGGCGCTGAGAGTAATCAAACACTTCCAGGCGGTCTAGGCCAACGGCCGGCGGAGTCTCGAGTTGAAATGAGTCCATTATTACTCGATCCTATGTTGTGACCGTCGAGGTCTTTGCTTCCTCGGCCTTGCTCAGAATATAATCGAGCTTGTTCCCGTAGTAGGCGGCCAGATGGGGGTTGTGGATGAACACCTCGTTCTTGTCGTGCTCCAGGGTGAGGTAGGACTTCAGGGGTACGACCGGTCTCTCGCGAAAGTTGAACAGATCTTCGACGCGCTTGAGCATGGCGTCAATGGTGAGGTAGCGGTCGGGGCCTGCACGTAGGGGCGAACAATCGATTCCCATTTTCTCCAATTTGTTAAGTTTGCGCATGACGCTGAGTTTCAATACCCGCTTGGGAAGGGTGAAACGGTTTTCTAAAGAGTGAAAGATCAACGTGGTCTCGTATACACGGGTGAGCTTGGCAATTTCGTAACGCACGGTTTCGGCAAACTCCCTGGCCCGGCCACTGAATTCCACGGGAATCCCCTCGCCGAATTTCAGGCATACCCGCGATTTTTCCTGGCGGAGCTCCTTGGAATAGGGGGCTTTGAAAAAGGTGTAGTAGTGATCGTAGATGTACTTCGCCATCGCCGGTCTGTGGGACTTGGCCCGGAACTCCCGGAACAACACATCTTCGGGCACCCGCTCGTAGGATACGGACACCGGAACGTACTCGGCATTCCGAATCCCCAGCTCCCGCAGTACCTTGGAAACATTGATGAACACGTACGGTGACAGGGGATTGAACATCCCGCTGTAAGAGCGACCGTACTTGACGATTCCGGAGTACGGATCGGTTTCGTAGCCCGGAAATACGAGCAGGTTGTACTGTTCCCGGCCGAAGATTCTCTTCAGCTGTTCCACGTACAACCTGTTGTAACTGTCCTGGTCGATAACGATCGGCCGCTTCCCCGCGTATTTTGCCAGGAGATTGTACAGCCAGTGACTGGAGTAGAAAGAGTGTTTGCCACGCACACTCATGAACGCGCCGCAGCCGCGCAGGATCGGGTCAAGGGGTCCGATAAACAGATTATCCCCGGCCTGAATAACCGTCCGGATATCGGCCAGATAAAGCCTGCTCTGGAGAAGCAGCCAATCGTACTCGCTCTGGTGATCGGGGATGAAGATCATCCGTTTGCCCGCCCGAACCTTCTCCAGTATGCTCTCCAGACCGATCACATCTATGTTGCTGAAACAACCCCTGAACAGGAAATGTTCGCAGATGTAGGAAACAGAATTGAGAGTTCGCTTGTTCCAGTTGTGATGGAGAAGACGCAGCAGTGTCCGTTCCGGTGGTTTTTTCATGGCCTCTGCCCGGACAGAAAGTATATTGGCTACGCAGCACTCTGGCAACAGGCCCCATCCAGAGTGCTGGTGTGGAGACCCGCGAGCTATCCTACGCTCTCCCAGCGCACCTTGGCTTCATAGCCCAGACGGCGCACAACTTCGCTTATCCGTTCCAGCGAACCGGGATTCCCCTCGTACCGCACATGGATCTCCTGATGTGCCGCATCGACCTTTATGTCCGTAACTCCCTGGACTTTTCTTCCCAGGTGCTCGATGGCATATGCGCAAGAGGCGCAGTTTGCGCCATTGACATCCAGTATTGCAGTTTTGTCACTCATATATAGAATGTACGAATAGAGGACCCGCAGCGGCAAACCGAACTTTTGGTGCAATCACTTGGAATACAAAGAGTTGCAATACACGGTCACATCCTGTATTATACTTGGTTGAAATCATACACGAGGAAGGATGAAAAGACATGCCCAGCATGACTGTTCGGGTGTACCCCGATGAAATGAACAGCAGCAGAGAAATCCAGAGGGTATTAAGAGAGATTCATCTCAGGAGATACCGATTAGCCAGGGACTGGCTCAAAGAGCATCTGGGAAACCGAAAAACCAGGGTTATCGACATCGCCTGCGGTTCGGGATTCGGTACCGTGATTCTGTCCGAGCTAGGTGAGACGATCGGCGTCGACATAGACCCCGAATCTATCGAGTATGCCAAATCGCATTATCGGAACGGTCACATCGACTTTATGACCGGAAATGCTGACGATACGGATTTTTTGAAAAGCCTCGGCCGCTTTGATGCCATCATCAGCTCGGGGACGATCGAGCATATCGACGACCCGATCAGGTTCCTCGGCTGGATCAGAAAAACCCTCAATCCGGGCGGCGGCTGCGTGGTTTGCTTTCCCTCGACTATAACGATGGACTGGGCCAAACCCCACCACAAGAGGGATATAAGTCCTCGAGGCGCGGCAGGGTTGTTCTCCACCTGCGGATTTGAGGTAAAACGAGAGTACATCGAAGGACACCGCTTGCGTATGCGGGACCTGAGACTTGAAGCACGGGAAAACCCGGAGCTTCCCGTGCCCCCTTTGAAGCAGTGGATCGCCTATTATCTTGGCCATCCTCACCACCTTGCCGTCAGAGCTTACCAGATGACTCTGGGCAAGGGAATCCTCTTCGAGGACCAGGAGTATCTGCTCGCTCCGGCCGGCTGAGACATCCCGGGATCACCGGAGCCCAGGCACAGCCTTAACCCATCAGTAGTTGAGCACCAGCTCTTCGGTTTCGAGGCGGTGAGTCAGCTTCACGTACAGGGTTTGCGTAGCCTCGTCGTACGCCCATCCGTCGGTGTAGCGGAAATACTCGAGATCCGACTTCCAGGGGATCCCATGCATGATCATCGATGTCAGCGGGCGAATCCCCTGGACCAGCAGATAATGGGTATCTCCGACGGGGAAGGAGAAAACAAATCGATACTGGGCATCATCGATTTTCACCTCCTCTACGCGGGAAGCCGTCCATATCCAAGCTCCCGGATACAGGTAGGGGTAGAGAGGGACCTCTTTGGGCGTATAGTCTGAGCCCGGCAGGAGATCGTAGATCGCCTGCGGCGAAATCGAGTCCCCGGTTGGCTCGGCCTTCCCGTTTTGAATCTGAATCCGGCTCGGCAGAAACCCCTCAGTATCGGCCAGATCCAACGCCGAGTAGATGAGGGTTCGGCCGATGGCCGCATAGGAATCTCTGGACAGGGCGCCGCCGGCCCTGATCAATGCGTCACCCATGAGAACCGAATCGTACATATCGGCTTCCCAGAGCTGACCTGTCGAAGATATGCTCAAAAAGAGTCCGCGAGGAATTTTAACGATTGCCGGGAGAATGAAACGATCGATGATTTCGGACATCCTTGCAGAGCTCGCCTCCGCCACGTCCAGATATTCGAGCGCTTCCAAATAGATATTGACGAGATGGATCAGCGTGCCGACATCCGCGGTTTCCAGCTGAACGCTGTCGGCCAGGCGCAGTACTTCCTCAGCCAGGGAAAAGGGAGCATGATTGAGGATGAATCGCAGCAGCCGGGGTGTACTGAAAACCGAAAAATCAGCCGCCTTGATCAGACCCGTGATCCTCTGGATCTCCTCGGTTGCGCTTTGCTGACGTGCTGCCAGAAAGGAAGGGAGGTTGCCCAAATAGGCCGCACTGTTGTACAGCGCCGGGTTGTCCGCATTCTCGGCACGCAACTGACGCAGATTTCGCGACAGCACGGCCAAGGTCCTTCGATATTCACCCCGCTCGATCGCCTCGGAGATCAGGGAGATTCCGAGCTCTCCGATCAGAGCCTGGCTGCCGGGATTGCTGGCGAACACGCCGTTCCAGTACTGGTAAGCTCCGTTTAGATAGGACTCGACCTTTGCAGCGAAACGCTGCTCGTCCACGAGTTCGAACTCCCGTGAAAACCAATACAAATATGGATCCGTTTGCTCGAGAACCCGCTCCAGAACGATCGCGGTGCTGCCTGCCGCGGTTCCCGTGCTCAGGATGAATCTTCCCTTCTCCATGTCGATCCGCGATCCGCTTGTGAGGGAAGCATAAATCAATCCCGAAGGTCCGTTATGGGCAAGCAGCGGAATCCCTTTCACCGCGGCGAAGCCTCCGTCAGCAGATCCGAAGGGAAGAGAAAGGCTGCTCATACCCTGCAGCTGAGGTGGAATCATGGGCGTGACCACCACCCGCTCACCCAGGGCCCCCTGGACCGTTAAGCGCAGGATCAGCCCGTCACTCAGGGAGAGTTCAAAGCCGTCCGGGAATTGACTGAGGGTATTCGGGGACAGTTCCTTTTCTCCGCCTGCACCGAATCCGGCGATCACCCTCGAAGACGGGGAGAACTCCATGCGCAGATCGTGAAACCGGAGTTCCAGGTGGCGCATACGTCGGGCGCCTCCGAGGGTTTTTGCATACACCCCCGACACCGACAGACTTCCGACCTTTTCGGCGAACTCCTCCCGGGCCTGTAACTGCATGAAGATAAAAAAAAGGATGACCGCAATATAGACCACGGGAATAATATAGTATATTGGGGAAAGCTTACGTTTCATGGAAGACTCATTTTATCACCGGGATAGCAAAGGTTCAACATCGCCGCTGAAAATCAGCTGCGCCGCCGGCATCCTCATACTGCTCTTCTATCTGTCCGGATGCGCCGCTGCTCCCAAAACAAGCGAGGGGCAAGAACAACCCCCTCCTTATCAACAGATCCAAGAATCCATCGAGGCGGGAGATCCCGAGAACGCCCTTCGGCAGTATCAAGACTACCTGCGGGCATATCCGGATTCTCCGGTAGACCGTCTTCTTCTTGCACGACTGCTCCTGGCCGCCGGTTACCAGCAGGAGGCAAGAAGCGAGCTGGAAGTGCTGATCGACGAGTCGGGATCCAACATCGAAGCGCTGATCACCCTCAGCTATCTGGAGAGACTCACGGGCAGCCCGGACAGGGAGCGGGAGATCCTCGAACAAGCTTTGGAACTCGACGAGGACAATCCCGCTGTCCTTGCAGGCTTGGCAACCCTTCACCTGGAAGCCGGACAGTACGACCAGGCCGCTGAACTGTTTAAGGATGCCCTGGAATCGGATCCGCGGGAAGCAGCGGCCCTGCGCGGGCTGGGGGTGGTTCTTCTGAATCAGGAGAAGTATGCCGAGGCGGTGGAAACCCTGGACAGAGCGATCGAAGCCGACCCGGGCAACGCTCTGAATTATACCGATCGCGGCCGTGCTCGGGCTGCGCTGAAAGACCGGGGGGGAGCAGTTCAGGATCTCAGCAGGGCGATAGAGCTGGATCCCGGGTTCTACTGGAACTACATAGACCGGGGCAGACAGTATCTGCAGCTGCGGCGGTTGGATGAGGCGGAAACGGATTTCAGTCAGGCGATCCGCATCGATCCGGATCTTTTCCTTCCCTACGTCTATCGGGCGGGCCTGTACGACCGACTGGATCAGCGATCCGCGGCGATCGCCGACTACCGGCGGGTCCTGCAGCTCAATCCCGAGTACATCTTCGCCCATGCACCGCTCGCCGTCCTGCACTACCTGGAAGAAAACTGGCAACCCGCCGCCGAGGCGTTTCAATATGCCTACCGCCATGAGCCGGGCAACCCCTCCTATGCTCTTCTGGCCGCCCTCAGCTGGATGCAGCTCGGGGAGCAGGAAAAAGCCAAGGCCTATCTTGGTGAACAACTCGGGGACTTTCCTGAAGGCGGCTGGCCCTCGCTGATCGCCCGCTATTTTTTGGATCCGGCCCTGGAGCCGCGAACCGTCGAGGCGGCCAACAGGGAGAAGAACAAGCTGCAGCGGGGGCGGATGCTGTTCTTCATCGCATCCCATATGTTGCTGGAAGACAGGGTTGAGACGGCCCTGCGCTACCTGCTTCTGGTCACAGAAATCGACAGTCGGGATCTTCCGGAGAAGAGAATCGCTGAGGAGCTGCTCGATCGTTTCGGATACGAGGACTGACAGAACAGGGACCTACACCTTGTCTTTTACCCCGGAAACTGACACATTCTAAGCAACACGGATCAGGACTTTCAATGGATACAAAGAATACAGAGCAACCGGACCGCAGCCCGCCCGACGGCGAGCCCACCAGCCGACGAAACGGCGAAACCATCACCCGCCTGCAGATCGGAGACAGGGAATTCATCCTGGTGGGCACAGCCCACATTTCCAAAGACAGCGTGGAGGAGGTGCGGGAGGTAATCCTGAAGGAGGAGCCGGAGCGTGTTTGCATCGAAATCGATGAAACCCGCTACAACTCCCTGATTAAGAAACAGCGCTGGCAGAACCTGAATATTGGACAGGTGCTGAGAGAGCGAAAGGGCTTCCTGCTTCTAGCCAATCTGGTTCTCTCGTCTTTTCAGCGCCGGCTGGGGGTGGAGATGGGCGTAGCCCCCGGAGAGGAGATGCTCATGGCCGTAAACGTGTGCCAGGAACAGGGCATCCCCTTCAATCTCTGTGACCGGGATATCCAGGTCACCCTTCGTCGGGCCTGGGCGTACTCCAGTTTCTGGGGCAAGAACAAGATGCTGGCCGCCATGCTCAGCTCCATCTTCACACGGGAGAAACTCGACGCCGAAGAGATAGAGAAACTCAAGAACAGAAGCACCTTTCAGAACATGATGGAAGAGCTGGCCTCTTTTCTGCCGTCTGTGAAGGAAGTACTGATCGACGAACGGGATCGCTACCTGGCAACCCGGGTGTACAATGCCGTCGGCAAGAAGATCGTTGCGGTGATCGGCGCGGGTCACGTCGAAGGAATCGTAGAGAATCTGCAGGCCCTTGAAGCCGGTACCGTGGAAAACGACACATCCGCCCTGGAAGCAATTCCACCTCGAAAGAAGATCTCCCGAGTGCTTCCCTACCTGGTTCCCGCGATCATCCTCGGACTGATCGTGGCGGGTTTTTTCCGTTCCGGCTGGGAACTGAGTTTATCCATGATGTGGAAGTGGATCCTGGTCAACGGCACGCTGTCGGCGATCGGTTCCCTCCTGGCCCTGGCCCACCCCATTACCATCGCCGCGGCTTTTCTGGGCGCTCCGATCACCTCATTGAATCCGACGATAGGCGTCGGCCTGGTAACCGGTATCATCGAAGCCACCCTGCGCAAGCCTCGGGTCACGGATTTCGAGAATCTCCCGGAGGATCTGCTCAGTTTTCGAGGGTTCTTCCGCAATCGAATCACCCACATCCTGCTGGTTTTTCTTTTTTCCAGCATAGGAAGCACCCTGGGCACCTTCATCGGCATCCCTTATCTCACTACTCTGCTGCGCTGATTCGCCCCGCCCCATTCCTGCGCTGAACACTTCCCCTATACGCGCGGCTGGAGGCAGCACCGACGCCGCCTTGTGTTTCTTTTCTGCTGTCGGTAGAATGACCCCATGGTTACTGAAGAAATGATCAAGCGGCTACCTAAAGTCGAGCTCCATCACCATCTGGACGGGGGCGTGCGGCCGCATACGATAATCGAGCTTGCAGACAAGTACAAGGTCGAACTTCCCGAGACGAATGCGGACAAACTGGCAGAGTGGTTCCACCGGGGAGCGGATCGAAAGAACCTGGGCCTGTATCTGCAGGGCTTCGGGACCGTGCTCTCGGTGATGCAGACCGAGGAAGCCCTGGAACGGATAGCCCGGGAGACAATGGAGGATCTGGCCAAAGACAACATTGCCTACGTAGAGATCCGTTTCGCTCCGGTTCTCCACCTGCAGGGCAAACTCAATCTGGAAAAGGTGGTGCAGTCGGTTCTTCGGGGCTTGGAAGCCGGCAGGGAGGCAACCGGCGTACAGTTCGGCTTGATCCTCTGCGCCATGCGGGACCAGACCGTCAGCCTGGAGATCGCAGAGCTGGCCGTAGCCTTTCGGGAGAAAGGGGTGGTGGGATTCGATCTGGCCGGGGATGAACACGGCCATCCTCCCAAGAAGCATCTCGACGCCTTCGAGTTCATCCGACGGATGAATTTCAACATCACCATCCACGCCGGGGAGGCCTTCGGTATGGAATCGATCTGGCAGGCAATCCAGTACTGCGGTGCCCACCGAATCGGGCACGCCACCCGCCTGCTGGAGGACATGTCGATCCGGGGCACGAGGATCGAAAAA
>Ga0315553_10001181_pt1 | contig 22044 bp, 17 predicted proteins | sample SalMarSW160140MG_FD_203099 | JGI IMG/M metagenome (GOLD analysis project Ga0315553, IMG submission 203099) | Salt marsh sediment microbial communities from the Plum Island Ecosystem LTER, Massachusetts, United States - Salt Marsh Sediment SW1601-40 ... | reverse complement strand
CTTTGCCCCCTCTTAAACACCCCTGATTAGTCGCCTCCTCTTTCCATCTCTCTAACCCCACCCCCCAGGAAGAAATTGATAGAAGTATCACTTCTGTAGGGCGGGAGGGTGGGAAATAATACATACTCTAAAAACCAGGCCAATCCCCCTTTAAAGACTCTTACACCTCAAAACTCAAAAAATTCTCTCTTTTCCATATCTAAAAAAACTTGTGATTATCCGGCGGTAATAGTAGAATAGAGGCGAGCACAGCCAGCAAGGGGGTTTATTGTCCCGGGTTGAAGTCTCAGTAAAGCCCAGCCTCCCCGACCCTCGGGGGGAATCGCTAAAAGCCGATATCCGCGACCTCGGCATTGCCACCGTCCAGCAAGTCAGGGTCAGCGATGTCTATCTGCTGGAAGGGGACTTAAGCCGGGAAGAGCTGGAAACAATCTGCCGGCAGTTGCTGGCCGACCCCGTAGTCGAACAGTATTCCATCGGAGAAGCACCCCCCACCCCACAGGACGCCCACGCTATTGAAGTCGCCTATAATCCCGGCGTGATGGACCCGGTAGAAGAAAGCGTCAGTAAAGGCATCCTAGACCTGGGCGTAACCAAAATCGAATCGGTCAAGACGGCCAGGAGATATTATCTTTCGGGCAAGCTCTCCGCCGGCGATATTGAACTCATCTCGGCTAAGCTGCTGGTCAACAGCGTCATCCAGCACGTGGTTACCGTCGGGGAAAAGGCGGCGCTACCCCCGGCCAGCTACAGCTTATCTCTGGTAGAAGTCGAATTACTCACCCTGGACAATGCCGGCTTAACCAGGCTGGGCCGGGAAAAACTTGAATTAAATCTGGAAGAGATGAAGCAGGTTCAGGGCTACTTCGCCAAACTGGGCCGCAATCCCACCGATGTTGAAATAGAAACCCTGGCGCAGACCTGGTCGGAGCACTGCAAGCACAAGACATTCCGCTCACGGATACGGCTGGGTGAAGAAATAATCGATAACCTGCTCAAAAGCACGGTGATGCGGGTGACCGAAAAACTGAACAAGCCCTGGTGCCTCTCCACCTTCAAGGACAACTCCGGGGTGATAGACTTCGACGGCCGCTATGCCCTCTGCTTTAAGGTCGAGACCCACAACCACCCCTCGGCCATCGAGCCCTACGGCGGAGCCTCGACCGGGCTGGGCGGGGTAATCCGCGACCCACTGGGCACCGGCCTGGGGTCGAAGCCAATCGCCAACACCGATGTCTTCTGCTTTGCCCCTCCCGATTTCCCCCACGATAAATTACCCGCCGGCATCCTCCACCCCCGCCGTATTCTCAAAGGGGTGCGGGCCGGGGTGGCCGACTACGGTAATAGAATGGGCATACCAACCGTCAACGGGGCCATCCTCTTTGACGACAGGTATCTGGGCAACCCTGTGGTGATGTGCGGAACTATAGGCCTCATGCCCAGGGAAGCGGCTCAGATGGGAAAGCAAAAGCCGGGTGATTTGGTGGTGGTGGTGGGAGGTAAAACGGGGCGGGACGGCATTCACGGCGTCACCTTCGCCTCGGCACTGCTAACTGGAGAATCTGAAGAGACCTCGGCCAGCTCGGTGCAGATTGGCAACGCCATCACCGAAAAGAAGATGATTGACGTCCTGCTTGTAGCCAGGGAGCGGGGACTGTACCGGCGCATTACCGACTGCGGCGGCGGCGGGCTTTCCTCGGCGGTGGGGGAAATGGCCGCCGAGACCGGCGTTAAAGTAAACCTGGAAAAAGTCCCCCTTAAATACTCCGGCCTCTCTTACCGGGAGATATGGCTCTCCGAGTCGCAGGAGAGGATGCTGCTAGCGGTGCCCCCGGAATCGGTTAAGGAACTTGTTTCCCTCTTTGCCAGCGAGGATGTCGAAGCCACCGTCATCGGCGAATTCACCAGCGATAAGCGCTTAAAGCTTTTATATCAGGACAAGCTGGTATGTGACCTCGATATGGAATTTTTACATCATGGCCTGCCCCAGTCGGAAAGGAAAGCGGTATGGCAGCCACCCAGCCACCCCGAACCCGATTTTGCCGAGCCGGTTGACCTGGCCGAAGACCTGAAAAAAATCTTAGGCTCGTGGAACGTCTGCAGCAAGGAGTGGGTCATCCGCCAGTACGACCACGAGGTGCAGGGGGGCAGTATTTTAAAACCCATTTTAGGCATAAACAACGACGGCCCCGGTGACGCCGCCGTTGTCCGGCCGCTGCTTGATTCCGATATGGGCGTTATTATCGCCAGCGGCATCAACCCCAAGTACGGGGACATCGACCCCTACTGGATGGCGGCCTCGGCGGTGGACGAGGCGCTGAGGCAGATTATCGCTGTCGGCGGCAATCTTAAAAGGGTAGCCTTACTGGACAACTTCAGCTGGGGCAACCCGGAGAAGCCGGACCGCCTCGGCGGCCTGGTGCGGGCGGCCCAGGGCTGCGCCGATATCGCCCTGGCCTACGGGGCGCCCTTTATTTCGGGCAAAGACAGCCTCTACAACGAGTACCAGACGGGAAAGGAAAGTATCTGTATTCCCCCCACCCTGCTCATCTCGGCCATGGCGGTGATGGAAGACGTCTCCAAAGTAGTCTCCATGGACTGCAAAAGAGAAGGTGACTTAGTATATATCATAGGAACTACCTGTGACGAGCTGGGCGGCTCGCACTATTATGATATTCACAGCGCCACGGGCAATAAGGTGCCCAGAGTCAACCCGGAAAAGGGTAAAAAGCTGATGGACAATTTAAGCGCCGCCACGGAAAAAGGCCTGGTAAAGGCCTGCCACGACTTAAGCGAGGGGGGCATCGGGGTGGCGGCGGCGGAGATGGCCTTCGCCGGAGGGCTGGGGATGACCCTTCACCTGGGCAAAGCCCCGCTGGGTGAAGCCATCGCCCGCAACGATAATATCCTGTTCTCCGAATCTAACACCCGCTTTTTAGTAGAGGTAGCGCCCGAAGACAAAGAGAGCTTTGAGCAGGCAATGAAAGGGGCAGCTTTTGCCGCCGTCGGAGAGGTGAACAAGGGCGACAAGCTTGAGGTCTATGGCGTTAACGGCAAAAAAGTGGTTTCAGCCGCCATAGCCGAACTAAAAGAAGCCTGGCAAAAACCGCTGGGCTGGTAAAAATAGAATGGCTAAAGTAAGGACTTTAATCTTAAGAGCGCCGGGGACGAACTGTGACGGGGAGACGGCCTTTGCCTTCGAGCAGGCCGGCTCGGCGGTAGATTCGGCGCATATCAACCGGCTCGTCGCTGGCGATACTTCCCTCTCCCGGTACCAGATACTGGTCATACCCGGCGGCTTCACCTACGGCGATGACATTTCCGGGGGCAGGATTCTGGCCAACGAGCTAAAGCTGAAGCTGGGAGATGACATCCAGCGCTTTATCGATAAAGGCGGGCTAATTTTAGGGATCTGCAACGGCTTTCAGGTGCTGGTGAAGGCGGGCATACTGCCGCCGCTAGAGGACGGCCAGCAACTGACTTTAGCCGGCAACGATTCCAACCGCTTCGAGTGCCGCTGGGTCTACCTGAAGATTAATCAGAAAAGCCCCTGCATATTTACTAAAGGAATCAGCGCCATGTATCTCCCCATAGCCCACGGCGAGGGCAAGATAGTGGCGGAAAAGGAAACTCTGGATAAACTAAACGTGGTGGCGCGCTACGCCGATGCTCAGGGCGATATCAAGGCCGGCTATCCCCACAACCCCAACGGCTCGGCAGGCAACATCGCCGGCATCTGCGACGCCACTGGGCGCATCTTTTCCCTGATGCCCCACCCGGAGCGATTTATCAACTGGACCCAGCACCCAAGGTGGACCAGGGAAGCGCCGAGGCAGCACGGGGACGGCCTGGCTATCTTCTTAAACGCCGTGGACTGGGTCAAGCATAGCTAAAACTATGAGCTATATCTCTTCCTGGAGCGGGGGCAAGGACAGCTGTTTGGCCGCTTATCTGGCGCCCGGCCAGGGATATAAGATATCTCACCTGGTAAATTTCATTTCTCAAGAATTCAAGCGGGTAAGCTTTCACGGGACTGAAGCCCGTATTATTCAGCTGCAAAGCCAGGCCATCGGCATTCCTCTGCTGCAGAAACAGACCACCTGGGAAAGCTACGAGCAGGAGTTTAAAGAAGCGGTGCGAAGCCTGCTTCCCCGGGGCATAAAGGGGATGGTCTTCGGCGATATCTATCTCGACGAGCATAAAGAATGGGTGGAAAGGGTCTGTGGCGAGTTGGGAATTGAGGCCATTGAGCCGCTCTGGAATAAAGATACGGAAGAGGTCTTCACCGGCTTTATTGAGGCCGGCTTTGAAGCCGTTATCGTCAGCGCCCAGGCCGAGCTAATTGACCGGGGCTGGGTTGGACAGCGGATGGACAGGAAGTTCCTGGCCTATTTGAAAACCAGAAATGTAGACCTTTGCGGTGAGAACGGCGAATACCATACCCTGGTGGTCAACGGCCCCCTGTTTAAGAGAAGGATAGAGATAGTAGAGAGTAAAACTATCAACCGGGACAACCGCTGGTTGCTGGATACCGTTAAATACCGGCTGGCGTAAGGGATAAAGAAGGAGGGGCTGGGATGAAATCCCAGCCCCTTTTCTACTTTTATTTTGCTTCTACAAAGATACCTGGGGTAGTTCCGCCTGGGCTTTTCTTACTTCTTCCTCGGGATAGGCGTAATCAACCAGTTCGCCCGACAGGTATTTCTCGTAGGAAGACAGGTCAAAGTGCCCGTGTCCGCTGTGGGCAATCAGGATAGTCTTGGATTTGCCTTCCTCCTTGCACTTAAGGGCTTCATCAATAGCTACCTTAATATCGTGGTTGGCCTCGGGGGCGCTGAGAATACCCTCGGTGCGGGCAAACTGTACCCCGGCCTTAAAGACCTCTGTCTGAGGTACCGCCTGGGCTTCAACGAAACCCAGCCGATGAAGGTGGCAAATAATGGGCGCCATGCCGTGGTAGCGCAGCCCGCCGGCGTGAATCGGGGGCGGAATGAAACCATGCCCCAGGGTATACATCTTGACGATAGGGCCAAGACCGACGGCGTCGCCGTAGTCAAAGGCATACAGCCCCTTGGTAACGGTGGGGCAGCTTTCCGGCTCGACGCAGATGATGCGCAGGTCTTTCTTCTTGCCGCTGATCTTATCCCGGACCCAGGGCAGGAACTGGCCGGCGAAGTTGGAGCCGCCGCCGATACAACCGACGATAATATCGGGGTAGGCATCGGCCATCTCCATCTGCTTGCGGGTCTCCTCGCCGATGATGGTCTGGTGAAGCAGAACGTGGTTAACCACGCTGCCCAGGGAGTAGTGGGTGTCCTCCCGGCTGACGGCGTCCTCCACCGCCTCGCTGATAGCCAGACCCAGGCTGCCGGGGCAATCGGGCCACTTGGCCAGCATATCCCGCCCCGTTTTGGTATCCGGGCTGGGGCTGGGGACGCAGTTAGCCCCCCAGACCTCCATGGCTATACGCCGGTAAGGCTTCTGGTCATAGCTAATCCTGACCATAAAGACCTTAATTTCTATATCAAAGAGGGAGCCGGAGAAGGCCAGGGCGCTGCCCCACTGCCCGGCGCCGGTCTCGGTGGCTATACGCTTGATGCCTTCCTTCTTGTTATAATAGGCCTGGGCGACGGCGGTATTGGGCTTGTGGCTGCCCGCCTGGTTGGTCCCCTCGTACTTATAGAAGATTTTAGCCGGTGTATCCAGGGCTTTCTCCAGCCGGTAGGCCCGGTGCAAAACCGTAGGCCGCCAGGTGCGGTAAATCTCCAGCACCTCATCAGGGATTTCGATATATCGGTCGGTGGTATTTACCTCCTGCATGATACACTCCATGGGGAACAAGGCATGCATGAACTCCGGGGTCGCCGGCTCCTTGGTCATCGGGTTCAAGGTTGGCGGCAGCGGCTCGGGCAAATCAGGCTGGATGTTATACCAGTGGGTGGGCATGTCCTTCTGGTCGAGAAAAAACATTGATCTGTCGAACTTCTTGGCCATTTTTCCTCCTTTGCTTTTTGGTTTTTAATTTATTTAAAAACCACCCGCATTTTAAGGGGCAGTTGATGCCGATAATACAACCTGCGGCACTTAGCTGTCAACCCCGAACTATATATGCCGGGCTTTATTGCGTTTGCATATACAGGCTAACTGGCCTATAATTTCCACTGACGGCAATGGCAAAAGCTGAAGAAAAGACTAAAAACAAAGAGCAAACCAGGCGCCTGCTGAACCGCTTTGGCCGCAAAAGAAGCAACCTTATCCCCACCCTGCAGAAGGTCCAGGAAGAGCTGGGCTATCTGCCCCGGGAAGCCATGCTGGAGGTCGCCCGGTTTCTGGATATACCGGATATAGACGTCTACGGCGTGGTCACATTCTACAACCAGTTCCGGCTCAACCCCCCGGGCAAACACTCGATAAGGGTATGCCTGGGCACCGCCTGCCATATGAAGGGCGGTTATATAACCCTGGACGCCTGGAAGAGAAGACTGAAAATTGACCGGGGACAGACCACCCCCGACCGCGAGTTCGACCTGGATACGGTGGCCTGCGTCGGCTGCTGCGTTATGGCGCCGGTAACCGTGGTCGATGATAAGCCCGAGGGCCAGGTGGAACCGACCAAGGTGGACGGCATTCTCCTCTCGTTCGAGCGGGAGAGGAAAAAGCGGGGCAAAAAGAAACGGTGAAAGCAAGCAGGCTTTCAAGTGTAGCCCCGACCTTCCAGAAAATAAAGGAACAGGCCGAACTACGCTGGCAGGAGCTTCAAAGCCGCCAGGCGGTAATCATGGTCGGTGCCGCCACCTGCGGCCGGGCCGCCGGGGCGCTGGAGGTGCTCCGGGCATTCAAGAACGAGATTAAAAAGCATGACCTCGACTGCCCCGTAATAGAGGTCGGCTGCATGGGGCACTGCTACGCTGAGCCGATAGCTATCATCAGCAAGCCGGGCTATCCCCCCATCGTCTACCAGCAGGTCAACCCGGTTATCGCCCAGAGGCTGGTCAGGGAGTTTATCCTGGGCGATGACCCCTGCCTGGAGTTCGTCCTGGGCGCTCTGGAAGCCAGTGACCTTGTCCCCAGCCTGGCCGATTTCCCCCGCGCCAAATTCGAGCAGAAAGTCATCCTCTCAAACTGCGGGCATATCGACCCGGAAGATATAGACCACTATATCGCCGGCGGCGGCTACTCGGCTCTGGCAAAGGCACTTCAATCAACGCCGGATAAAATAATAAACGAGGTCAAAAAGTCGGGCTTGAGGGGCCGGGGCGGGGCCGGCTTTGCCACCGGGGAGAAGTGGGCCATCTGCCGTGATGCCCCCGGCAGGCCCAAGTATGTCATCTGCAACGCCGACGAGGGCGACCCCGGTGCCTTTATGGACCGGGCTATCCTGGAGAGCGACCCCCATTCCGTAATTGAGGGTATGCTCATTGCCGGCTACGCTGTCGGCGCCCGCCGCGGCTATATCTACGTCCGCGCCGAGTACCCCCTGGCTGTCCGTAGAGCTCAGCTTGCCCTGCGCCAGGCAAAAAAGCTGAACCTGCTGGGCAAAGATATACTGGGCAGTAGTTTCAACTTCGATATAAAACTCTTTCAGGGCTCGGGGGCCTTCGTCTGCGGCGAAGAAACCGCCCTTATCGCCTCGCTGGAGGGAAAGTCGGGCACCCCAAACTACCGCCCCCCATATCCCGCAGTAAGCGGCCTGGAGGGCAAGCCCACCCTTATCAACAATGTCAAGACGCTGGCTTTTATCCGCCACATAATCGATAAGGGAGCTAAATGGTTCACCGGCATCGGCACTAAAAACAGCCCGGGGACAGCCGTTTTCGCCCTGGCCGGCAAGGTGGTCAACACCGGGCTTATTGAAGTCCCCATGGGCACCACCCTGCGCCAGGTAATCTTTGATGTCGGCAGCGGCATTCCCGGCGGCAAGCCTTTCAAGGCGGTGCAGATAGGCGGCCCTTCCGGCGGCTGCCTGCCCGAATCGGCTCTGGATTTGCCCATTGACTTCGACTCCCTTACCGAAGCCGGGGCGATGATGGGCTCCGGGGGCATGATTGTCCTTGATGAGGACGACTGCATGGTGGAGATAGCCCGCTATTTTCTGGAGTTCACCCAGCGCGAGTCCTGCGGCAAGTGTACTTTTTGCCGCCTGGGGACAAAGCAGATGCTGGAAATGCTGGCCGAATTTACCCATGGCAAGGGGGAAATCAAGGATTTAGATACTCTCACCGAGCTGGCCGAGGACATCAAGGCGGGCTCGCTCTGCGGCCTGGGCAGGACGGCGCCCAACCCGGTGCTGACCAACCTGCGCTATTTCCGCGACGAGTACGAGGCGCACATCAAGGAGGGGCGGTGCCCGGCGCTGATGTGCCAGGAGCTTATCGCCTTTTACATCATACCGGATAAGTGCGAGCTTACCTGCGACGCCTGCGTCGGCACCTGTACCGTGGAAGCCATATCCAGCCACCCCAAGAAGAGGTATAAAATCATCGACCAGGAGAAGTGCGTCAAGTGCGACACCTGCCTTACCTCCTGCCCGCCGCAGTATAACGCCATCGTCAAGCTGTCGCCGCCAACCGAGGTGCCGAAGTGAAAACGGTATCTCTAATTATTGACGGTAAAGAAGTAAAAGCCCCTCAAGGGGAGAAAGTCCTCTGGGCGGCGCTGGACAATGATATTTATATCCCCCACCTCTGCGCCCGGCATGATAATTCGGCTCCGGACGCCTCCTGCCGTCTCTGCTGGGTGGAGATAGAGGGCAAGAGCCGGCCGGTCACCGCCTGTACTGAAACGGTAGAAGCGGGCATGGTGGTCAACACCGGAGGTCAGGCGGCTCTGAGGCTGGCGCGCACCGCCCTGGAGCTACTTCTGGCCAGCAACGAGGTGGACTGCGCCAACTGCGCCAAGAGCGGCAACTGCCAGCTGCAAAAGATAGCCGCCCACCTCAAGGTCAAGCTTAAAACCAGACGTTTTAAGAAGATTTTGCGCAATCTAGAAGTGGACTCCAGCAGCCCGGTGTTTATCTATGACCCCAACAAGTGCGTCCTCTGCGGCCAGTGCATCTGGGTCTGCCACCAGCGCCTGGGCATCGGCGCCCTCGGTTTTGCCCACCGCGGCTTTAACCGGAGAATGACCACCTTTGGCGATGAGCCTATCGGCCAGTCCCAATGCGCTGAATGCGGCGACTGCGTGGCTGTCTGTCCCACCGGCGCCCTGTGCTTTAAGGATAAGCCGGCAGAGTCAAAGCTTTAGAGCCCGGCTAATTTTTTACCCAGTTCCAGCAGTTTTTCCACCCGTGCCAGGCTGTCACTCTCGGCATAGATACGCAGCACCGGCTCGGTGCCGGAGAAGCGGATAAGCAGCCAGCTGGTATCGGCCAGGGCAAGGTGAAAACCATCGGTAGCGTTTACCTTTACCACCCTAACCCCGCCAAGAGACCGGGGCAAACTATCGCCGACGCGCTTGATTATCGCCTGGCGCTGGTCTTCGGGGAAGCTGAAATCCCGGCGCTGATAGTAGTGAGGGCCGACCTTGCTGTAGAGATAGCCCAGCAGCTGCGAAGGGGTCTTACCGGTCTGGAGCATAAAGTCGAGGAAATAAAGGCCGGCCAGGACACCGTCCCGCTCCGGCACATGGCCGCGGAAGCCGTAGCCCCCGCTCTCCTCCCCCCCGATGAGAGCTTTCTCGGCTATCATTACCGGGGCCACGTATTTAAAACCCACCGGCACCTCATAGACAGGCAGCTTGAACATCTTACCCAGGCGGTCAATCATGGTGGTGCTGGTGAGCGTCCTCACCAGAGCCCCCCGCTCCCCCCGCACCTCAAGCAGGTAGAGGCAGAGCAGGGCAAAGACCTGGAGCTGGGTGAGAAACTGCCCCTTTTCATCGATGATGCCGAGGCGGTCGGCATCGCCGTCGGTAGCCAGGCCGACGTCCGCCCGCTGCTCTTTGACGGTTGCCGATAGTTTGGCCAGGTTAGCCGCGATTGGCTCGGGCTGTATGCCGCCGAACTGAGGGTCACGCTGGCCGTTTATCTCTACAAGCCGGATAGCCCCACCGCCCAGGAGCCGCTTAAAATAGCCGATACCGGCCCCGTACATGGGGTCGTTAACTACCTTGAGCCTGGCCTGCCGCAGCCGCTCCAGGTCAACGAGCTGGCCTATCTGCCGGTCATAGACAGGGGCAATGTCAAAATACTCTATTATCTTCTGGTTCAGCGCCTCGGATAGCGGCAGGCGCTTTATTTCCCCGCTGGCCAGGGCATGGGCGACGCCCTTTTCTATCTGAGCGGTAACCCCGGTTGAGGCGCTGGTGCCCTCTTCAGTTCTGAACTTGAAGCCGTTCCACTTTGCCGGGTTATGGCTGGCGGTGATGACGATAGCCCCGCCCGTCTTTTTGGCCAGAAGGCCGCAGCTTACCACCGGCGTGGGGGTAGCCTGGGGACAGAGGTAGACCTTTATACCGTTGGCGGCGGCAACCTCGGCGGCGGCGGCGGCAAAGTCCTCGGAGGCACGACGGGTGTCGTAGCCGATTATCAGCCCTCTATCGGACAGCCCCACCCCTTTCAGGTAGTCGGCCACCCCCTGGGCGCAGGCCCGCACGTTATCGAAGGTGAAGTCCTGGTCGATGATGCCCCGCCAGCCGTCGGTGCCGAACTTTATAGGATTTTTTATTTGGGAACCCTCCCCCTGTATCCCCCTCCCTTATCTAAGGGAGGGGGAATTATTTCTTAGAAGAGGGGCTTTGCCCCTCTAAGACTCCCCTCTAACAGCCTCTTTTTATCTCTTAAACCCCTCCCCCCAAGAAGAAACCGATAGAAGTCTCACTTCTGTAGGGTGGGTTTGACCCCTATTCTATCACGAAACACCACCGCCCGCACTCGAAGTTTTCCCGAATGAGCACCACCCCTTGACGCTCCCTTTCGTAGTTTCTATAATGTATCTTACTGAAAAAGCGGATTAGAAAGGGGAGACGATAATGGCAGAGAAAGCTCCGGAAAAGGCTTACAGGCTGGGTAAGGAATACGAAAAGGCCTACTTTGGCTGTAGCCAGTGTGCCATGGCTGCGCTCCAGGATGCTCTCGACATCAGGAACGATGATATATTCAAGGCAACCACCGGCCTGGCCGGCGGTGGCTGCGGGACTATTGACGGCAGCTGCGGCGCCTATGCGGCGGCTATCATGGTTCTGGGCTACCTGATAGGCAGGGATAGGGAGCATTTTGACGACCTAGATCAAATTGCTCTTGATTCCCGGACCTATAAACTGGCCGGAAAGTTTCGCGATAAATACATCCAGGAATACGGCTCCGTGATCTGCCGCGATATCCAGACCAAGATCATGGGGCGCCCCTACTACATTGTTGACCCGGATGAGCTCGAGAAATTTCTGGAAGCCGGGGGCCATGGTGATGAAGGCTGTCCGGTGGTTGTAGCCAAAGCCGCCAAATGGATGGCGGAGCTTATAGAGGAAGAGAAGCTGCTTTAGTTAACCCCACCCCGCCATTTTTAAGTATTGTTTTTCTTCCCACCCAGCCCACCCTACAGGGGTGTTACCCCCATAGAACTCCTATTCCACCACCAGAAGAGAGGGAGGGGTTAGCCTATATGGGCTTCGCCCCTCTTAAACTCCTCCCTTATCCCCCCACCTCTTTTTTCAGCGCCTCGGCCTTGTCTGTTTTCTCCCAGGGGAGGTCGAGGTCGGGGCGGCCGAAGTGACCGTAGCAGGCGGTCTGCCGGAAGATGGGGCGGCGGAGGTCGAAGTAGCGGATGATGGCCTCCGGCCTGAGGTCGAAGTGCTTATTAATTAAATCAAGCAGGACTGTGTAGTCGACCTTGCCCGTGCCGAAGGTCTCTAAAGATACCGAAAGCGGGCGGGCGACGCCGATAGAATACGAAATCTGGATTTCCAGCCGCTCGGCCAGACCGGCGGCGACGATATTCTTGGCTATATAGCGGGCCATGTAGGCCGCCGAGCGGTCAACTTTAGTGGGGTCTTTGCCCGAGAAGGCGCCGCCGCCGTGACGGGCCACGCTGCCGTAGGTATCGACCAGCAGCTTGCGGCCGGTAAAGCCGGTATCGGAGACCGGCCCCCCCACCACGAAACGGCCGGTGGCGTTGACATAGAATTTGGTCTTGTCATCTATGAGCGAAGCCGGGACAACGGCTTTAACTACCTGCTTCATAATGTCCTGCTCAATCTGAGGCTGGCTGACATCGGGGTTGTGCTGAGCGCCAATGACTATGCTATCGATGCGCCGCGGAGTGCCGTTACTGTACTCCACGGTCACCTGCGATTTGCCGTCGGGGCGAAGGTAGGGCAGGATTTTATCCTTCCTCACCTGGGCCAGGTGCCGGCAGAGTTTATGGGCCAGGGAGATAGGCAGGGGCATAAACTCGGGCGTTTCGTTGCAGGCAAAGCCGACCATCATCCCCTGGTCGCCGGCGCCAACCTTATCCAGTTCGTTGGCCGAAGCCGCCTTGGCCTCCCGCGATTTATCCACTCCCAGGGCGATATCGGGGGACTGCTCCTTGATGGAAACCATCACCCCGCAGGCCTGATAGTCAAAGCCGTATTCGGGGTAGGTATAGCCTATATCACGAACCACCTCCCGCACTATACGGGGGATCTCGATATAGCAATCAGTGGTAATCTCACCCAGGACAATCACCAGGCCGTTGGTTACCGCCGTCTCGCAGGCCACCCGGCCGTAGGGGTCTTTGGCCAGAATGGCATCGAGGATGGCGTCCGATATCTGGTCGCATAGCTTATCGGGGTGCCCCTCGGTAACCGATTCTGAAGTAAACATATAGGCTGGCGAACTACTAAAACTGCTTGGCATTTTGTCTCCTTCTAGGTACCCAGCTCCCAGCTGGTGAGGTATCGTTTCTGCTCCGGGGTCAAGCTATCGATAGTGATGCCCATGGACTGGAGCTTCAGGCGGGCTACCTGCTTGTCTATCGCTTCGGGCACGGGGTGGACCTTAACCTCCAGGCTGCCCCGGTTTTTAACCATATATTCCAGACAGAGGGCCTGGTTGGCGAAGCTCATGTCCATGACGCTGGCGGGGTGCCCTTCGGCGGCGGACAGGTTAACCAGACGGCCCTCGGCCAGCAGGTAGAGGCGCCGGCCGTCCTTCATGGTGTACTCGTCAACCAGCGGCTTTATCTGGCGCTTGCCCTCAGCCATGCTTTCCAGGGCGGAGGTATTTATCTCGACGTTAAAATGCCCGCTGTTGGCGATAATGGCGCCGTCCTTCATCACCTGGAGTGAGGCTTTATCGATGACATTTATATCGCCGGTAATGGTAATGAAGATATCGCCTATTCTGGCGGCCTCGGCGATGGGCATGACCCGGTAGCCGTCCATGACCGCCTCCAGGGCGCGCACCGGCTCGACCTCGGCCACGATTACCTGCGAGCCCAGCCCCTTGGCCCTCAGGGCGACGCCGTGCCCGCACCAGCCGTAGCCGCATACCACCACCTTTTTCCCCGCCCAGAGGATATTGGTGGCCCGGGTGATGCCGTCGATGGTGCTCTGGCCGGTGCCATATCTGTTGTCGAACAGGTACTTGGTCTGGGCGTCGTTGACGGCGATTACGGGGTACTTCAGCTTCCCCGCCGCCTCAAGGCTGCGCAGGCGGATAACGCCGGTGGTGGTCTCCTCGGTACCGCCGATGACATCAGCGATTAAGTCGGCCCGTTTGGTGTGCAGGGTGGCCACCAGGTCGGCGCCGTCGTCCACGGTAAGCTGGGGCTTACTATCCAGGGCGGTATTGATGTGCTTGTAATAGGTCTCGTCATCCTCCCCCTTGATGGCATTAACCGGGATGCCGTATTCCACCAGGGCGGCGGCGACATCGTCCTGGGTGCTCAATGGGTTAGAGGCGCAGAGGATAACGTCGGCACCACCCTCTTTCATGGTCAGCGCCAGGTTGGCCGTCTCGGTGGTGATATGGAGGCAGCCCGAAATCCGGATGCCCTCAAGCGGCTTCTCTTTAGCGAACCGCTCGCTGATTATCTTTATTACCGGCATCTCGCGTGAAGCCCACTCTATGCGCTGCTTACCGGCTTCGGCCAGCGCCGAATCTTTTATATCATAGTTTTTCAATCTCGTCTCCCTTTTAACTGTTGTTTATCTCCCCACCCCGTTTTATATCTTTTCCCACCCACCGCCCTTACGGTAGGGCTAAAGCCCTTTCTACTCCTCCCCACTTTTAGACGGTTCTTTATTTTCCCATACCCACCCGCCCAAAAAGGCTTTGCCTCTTTTCATCTCTTAACCCCACCCCCCAAGAAGTAATTGATAGAAGTATCACTTCTGCAGGGTGGGAGGGTGGGAAGAAGAACGCACTCTAAAAGTTGGGCTGTCCCCCTCAGTAAATTTTATCCAAAATCTTTCTTATATTATCCGCTAGAGGCTTTGAGGTATCAATTATAGCATGTTTTGGGGGTAATGCCTCCTTAACCGGGTCAAAGGCTTTTTTCTGCGGCTGGTAAATCTCCCACCGCCCGTCTGAAACCGAGCCTCGCTCCAGCCGTCCCTCCAGCCGCTTTTTAATATTTTCCTCGTCCAGTTGGCACTCGATGATGAAAAAGTCAGCGCCGGCCTCTTCGGCCAGCCGTTTGGCTTTAAGACGCTCATCAGCCCTGATAAAAGAGGCGTCCAGGATCACCGAGCCGCCATCGCTCAAGATATCCCCCGCCCCGGAGAACATATTATCATAAGTCTGGCGGGAAAGCTCAGCCGAGTAAATCCCGCCATCGAACTCGTCAAAGCGGTGCTCGGTCAGGGGGACATCGACTAATTGTTTTCGGGTTATATCAGAAGATATTACCACCAGCCCCAGCCTTTTGGCCAGGGCTTGAGCCAGGGTAGACTTGCCCGTCCCCACCAGCCCCACGGTGATAAAAAGCACCGGTTTAGCTCTGGTGTAGGAGCGGGCCAGATCGAAGTAGCTGGCGGCTACCTCCTGCGTCTTCTCCTTTTCAACTTTCGAGATATAGGGGTCGTCCAGCTTAAAGCCCTCCACTTTTCCCCGCACGTAAGCCCGGTAGCCTTTATAAAAGCCGAGCAGCTCCAACAGCTCATTATCCCCGCTTTCGGCGACATAGGCTTTTACCAGACTGCGGGAGAGGTCGGCCCGCCCGTAGTGGTCCAGGTCCATGGCCAGGAAGGCCATCTCCGAGGCGATGTCGCAGTACCGGAACCTGTCGTTAAACTCAATACAGTCGTAGATGCAGATGCCGTCGCTGAAGCAGATATGGGCGGCGTGGAGGTCGCCGTGGCAGTCCCGGATTCGGCCCTCTTTTATCCGCTTATTAAATAAAGGGGCATGTTTCTCAACAAAGCTTTCGGTGTAATCTTTGATACGCTGATAGTTATCTTTAGAAATCGTCCTGCCGATGTACTTCTCGGTCTGGTCAAAGTTCTCGTCGGTGTTGCGGGTGATGGCTTTAATCTGGCCGAAGGAGCTGATTTCGGCGCTAGTTTCCGCTTCTTTGTGAAACGCTGCCAGCTTTTGTGCTACCCCGGCTATCATCTCCACCGATACCCCGTCATCGGCCAGTAGAACATTCATCATCTTTTCCTGGGGCAGGCGGCGCATCTTGACGGCGTACTCTATAGTTTCCCCACTCCCCCCGATGCGGATAGCCCCCCCATCACGGGCTACGGGCACCACCCCCAGATAGATTTCAGGGCAGAGGCGGCGGTTAAGCTCGACCTCTTTCTGGCAAAAGAAATAACGTTTGTCTAAAGTGGTATAGTCCAGGTAGCCCAGGTCTACCGCTTTCTTGACTTTATAGACGAACTGGTCGGTGAGGAAGACGAAGGACATCTGGGTCTGCGCCAGCTCTATCTTTCCCGTGGCTTCGGGGTAGGCTTCAGGCTCTAGTAGTGCTTTAACCAGTTCCGGTAGCATTAAAATTTAGTCCCCTCCCCGTTTTATATCTTTTCCCCACAACCATTCCCCCCAATGTTTATCTTCCCAGACCCACCCACCCAAAGGGGGTTCCCCTTTAAAGCTCTCTATTCCCCACCCCATTAAAAGGAGTTGATGGAGGTCTAACCTCTATAGGGCGGGAGGGTGGGAAAGCAAACTCACTCTAAAAACCAGGCGATTCCCCCCTGTAACCAGTGTTTTTCTTCTCACCCAGCCCAGTTTACTTTTATCTTAAACGGCAGGTCAACCCTCCCAGGCCACCCTGCCGTCGATGATGGTCATCTCCACCTTAATATCCTTGATCTGCTCCGGCGGTGATTTCAGGGGGTCGGCGCTTAAAATCACCATGTCCGCCAGCCTGCCGGGAGCGATGGGGCCTTTTATATTTTCCTCAAACGAGGCGTAAGCGGCGTTAGTCGTATACATTTCCAGCGCCTGCTGGGCGGAGACAGCCTCCTCGGGCAACACCTCCTGCCCCGATTTCGCCCGCCTGGTGACGGCGGCGTAGATACCGAGCAGTGGATTATCCGGGACCACCGGGGAATCCGAGCTGCCGGCCACCACCAGACCGCTATCCAGGAAAGACCTGATCCGGTAAAGCCATTCCTGGCGTCCGGGGGGAACGGTGGCCAGATATCTCTCCCCGCCGTAGTAAATAAACGGCGGCTGGGTGACCACCATCGCTTTGAGCTCGACTAACCGCTCCAGTAATTGAGGCGGGCACTCGGAACAGTGCTCCAGGCGGTGCCGCCGCCCCGCTAAAGATGATTTGCTGCCGGTATACTCCAGAGCAGTGATGGCCGCCGCCACCGTGCCCGGCTCGATGCAGTGTATCGCCAGCTGAAAGCCGGCCCGGTGGCTTTCTAATGCCTGCCGGTTTAACTCCTCCTGTGGCGGATGCAAACTCCCCGTGGTCTCATTTAGGATTATCTTCACCCCGCCCAGCCGCAGTTGCTCGTCGCCCGAGCCGAATCCCAGACCGGCCTCTTGAAACTGGGGTAAAGCGTCAAAGCCAAACATCATCGATACCCGGCTGGCCAGCTCACCGTTCCGCTTGGAACGCCTCAGGTTCTGCCAGCTGGCTAAATCATTACCGACCGAAGCCTCCTGCAACGAGGTAATACCCATGGATAGATAGCCTCGATTAGCTATGGCTATGCCTTGAGCCAGCTCCTCCCCGGCCAGCGGCGGCAGCACCTGCCCCCGGATATAACCCAACATCTCAAAGAGGAGACCGCTGGGCTGGCCGCCGTCAAGCTCCCTGTCGATAATCGCCCCCTCCGGCTCCGGTGTCTCTCCAGTGATATCCGCCATCGCCAGCGCCAGGCTGTTGAGGACGCAGGCGTGCAGCGAGCGGTGGATCAGCACTACCGGGTGCTCCGGCGCCGCCTCGTCCAGGTCGCGGCGGTTGGGGTGCCGCTTCTCCGCCAGGTAGAACTCGTTGTAGTCGGTGGCGGTAATCCAGTTGCCGGCCGGAATACTCCGGGCACGCTCACGGACAGCCGCCTTGATGTCGGCGATAGACCTCACCGATGGCGGGCTGAGGTCGATACTGCCCAGCTTTCTGATGAAGCCGAAGGTATGGCAGTGGGCGTCGTTGAAGCCGGGGACTAGGGTCTTGCCCCGGCAGTCGATTAGTTTAGTTTTTGCCCCCCGCACCCCCCCCAGCCGGTCATCATCGCCAACCAGCCATATCTTATTACCCTTGATAGCCACCAGCCCGGCAGTGGGTTGGGCCGGGTTCAAGGTGATTACATTGGCGTTAGTCAGAATAAGGTCAGCTGACATTCTTTATCTACCCCACCCCATTTTACCAGGGTTTTTCTTCCCATACCCACCCACCCAAAAGGGTTTTACCCTCTTAGACTCTCTTCCCCCTCCCCATGTGGGAGAGATGTTATTTCCCCTTCTCTCTTTAAGCAAGTTTTTAAAGGCGGAGCCTTTGAGGGTGGGAGGGTGGGAAACAAAACTTAGGCTAAAAACCGGGTAGTCCCCCTTTTGACCGTATAGCCACAGAGGTAGTATACTACTGGCAACCTCAAAGCAACAACCGATGAACTATCAAAAATTAACCGAAAACCTGGTCTCCTGGATAAGAGAAAAAGTCGCCGCCGCCGGGGGTAAAGGGGGTGTGGTAGGCTTAAGCGGCGGGCTGGACTCCTCGGTAGCGGCGGTGCTCTGCCGCCGCGCCTTCCCTGAAGCTATGCTGGCGATAACTATGCCCTGCCACAGCAACCGGGAGGATTTAGAGCACGCTCAGGTGCTGGCCGACCAGTTCTCTATCCCGACCAAGATGGTAGCTCTTGATACCACCTACGATGCCCTGCTCAAGGTACTGCCCGATGATAAGGTAGCTGTCGAGGTCAGCCGTCTGGCTCAAGCCAACCTCAAGGCCAGGTTGAGAATGCTCGCCCTCTATTACTTCGCCAACCTGCTTAACTACATGGTGGTCGGCTCAAGCAACCGTGACGAGCTTATCCTGGGCTACTTTACCAAGTACGGCGACGGTGGTGTTGATATCCAGCCGCTGGGCAACCTGCTCAAGGGGCAGGTAAGGGAGCTGGCCCGCTCTTTGGGCATCCCCCGGCCCATAATCGATAAGCCCCCCTCAGCTGGCTTATGGGAGGGGCAGACCGACGAGGGGGAGTTAGGGATAAGTTATGACCAGATAGACCGTTATCTGGCTTCTGGTGAAGCCTCAGCGGCAGTTAAAAAGAGGCTTGAGCCGATGATAGCCTTAAGTAAGCATAAGCGCCAGGCGCCGCCGGTGGCCGACTTATTTGGAGAGAGGTAAGGGTTGGCTCCTGAGGTCAAGATTGTTACCGACAGCACTGCCTACCTCCTGCCCAAGACACTGGCCGAATATGATATCCGCGTCGTACCCATCAAGATTGCCTTTGGCACCGAGGTCTTCTCCGAGGGGGTGGATATCACCAACGAGGAGTTCTACCGAAGGCTGGTGGAATCGAGCCGACTGCCCACCACCTCCCAACCCCCGGTCGGCGATTTCGCCGAGGTCTACTCCAGGCTTAGCTCGCTGGGTCACCCCATATTTTCCATCCACCTCTCGGCCAAGCTCAGCGGAACATTTAACTCGGCGCTGGCCGCCAGGGAGAAATTCCCCGAAGCTCAAATTGAGGTGGTGGACTGGCTGTCGACGGGGATGGGACTGCTGGTGACTGCGGCGGCCCGGGCCGCCGAGGCCGGCGAGGATTTAGCTCAGATCAAGGCCAAGATAAGGCAACTGGCCCCCTGTGTCAGCATTTTTGCCATGGTCGATACCCTTAAATACGCCTGGCGGGGAGGCCGTATCGGGGCGGCCAAGGCTCTATTCGGCTCTCTGTTAAATATTAAGCCAATCCTGGCGATGGAAAACGCCGAGGCCAAGCCACTGGCCAGAGCCAGAAGCCGGGCTAAAGGCACAGAGTATATGCTAAACCTTCTGGAGAAGCGGGTGGGCAGGGGCGGCTCTATCCATCACGTCGTCGTTTTCCATTCCTGTGTCTTAAAGGAAGCCCTGGCCTTAGAACAAAAGGTCAGGGCCCGCTGCCACTGCACCGAGCTTGATATCGTCGAATTGGGCCCGGTTTTCGGCACCCACATCGGCCCGGGGGCATTGGGGCTGGCCTTCTACACCGAAAAGGACTGGCAGCACATTAGTTACCAGCCGGGATAAAGAGGGGCTTCCTCCTTATCCCCACCCCCTCTTTTAACCAGTGTTCTTTTTCCCATACCCACCCGCCCTTATAAGCTCCGCTTCTAACACTTTCTGCCCCACCCCATAAAAGAGTGTGAAGAGAGGTACAACCTCTATCGGGCGGGAGGGTGGGAAACAAAACGCTCTCTAAAACACTCCTTTCACCCCACCCCCCCTAAGGAGTGTTAATAGAGGTCTAACCTCTGTAGGGCGGGAGGGTGGGAAGATAAACGCTCTCTAAAAATCAGGCAACCCCCATTTATATCTTTTCCCGCCCGCCGCCCTTATGGTAGGGCTAAAGCCCTTTTATCTCCACCCCAATTCAAGCTAAAACCAAGGTACCAGGACGAAGATAACTCCTTGTTTTAGCAGGGTATCTGTGCTATGATTTTGGTGAGGCGAATATGACCACGGAGAAAGTTAAGGCGCTGGAGCTAGCTATCAGCCAGATAGAGAAGCGCTTTGGCATAGGCTCAGTGATGAAGCTGGGGGAAACCCCGCCCACCAAGATAAAGGCTAGTCCCAGCGGCTCACTGGCGCTGGACCTGGCATTAGGTATAGGTGGTATCCCCAAAGGACGGATTACCGAGATATTCGGTCCCGAATCTTCGGGGAAAACCACCCTGGCCCAACATATAATTGCTGAAGCGCAAAAACTGGGAGGCACGGTTGCCTATATTGACGCCGAGCATGCTCTGGACCCCATCTATGCAGCCAACTGCGGGGTCAATGTTGATGACCTGCTCATCTCTCAACCCGATACCGGTGAGCAGGCTCTTGAAATCACCGAAGCCCTGGTCAGGAGCGGGGCGGTTGATGTCATCGTAATTGATAGTGTAGCGGCACTGGTACCCCAGGCTGAGATTGAAGGCGAGATGGGCGATACCCATGTCGGCCTGCAGGCCCGCCTGATGTCTCAAGCCCTGAGAAAGCTGGCGGCCGCTATCGGCAAGTCGGGCACAGCGGTAATATTCATCAACCAGCTAAGAGAAAAGGTTGGTATTATCTTTGGTAATCCCGAGGTGACACCGGGGGGCAGGGCTCTCAAATTCTACAGCTCGGTAAGGATAGACCTGAGGCGGGTTGAGGCTATCAAACAGGGAGACAGAACTATAGGCAACATTGTCCGGGCCAAGGTGGTTAAAAATAAGACTGCCCCCCCCTTCCGGATTGCTCAGTTTGACATCATGTTTGACCACGGCATAAGCAAGGAGGGCAATATCTTAGACCTTGGTGTAGAGCTGGGGCTAGTAAAAAAGAGCGGTGCTTTCTTCTCCTATGGTGACATTCGTCTGGGGCAAGGTAGGGAAAATGCCAAACACTACCTGAACCAAAATCCCGAGTCTGCCCAGGAGATTGAGCAGCGGGTTAGAGCCTCAGCCAACACCGACCATAATAATTCATCTTAGCACTATTCTGAATAGAACAGGTTAATAGGTGATATGGTTAAAGCTGAGGCTTAAGGCCTCAGCCTTTTGTTTTGGAAAGGGATAGGATGAAAAAGGTCACCGCCATCCGCAACGGCAAGCGAGGCAAGCGGGTCAATGTATACTTAAACGAAAAGTTTGCCTTCAGCCTGGAAGCCGAGGTAGCCGTCAAAGAGGGCTTAAGGACAGAGCAGGCGCTCTCTGAAGACGAGATTGAGGCGCTAAAAAAAGCCGACCTCTTCCAGCGCTGCCTTACCGCCGCCTTCCACTTCCTCAGCTACCGGCCGCGCAGCGAGGCCGAGCTAAGACAGCGCCTCAACCGGCGCGGCTTTGACGGCGATAACGTGGCGGCGGTACTGGCCAGGCTAAAGGAACGGGGGCTGGTGGACGACCTGGCTTTTGCTCAATTCTGGAAGGACAACAGGGAGTCATTCCGTCCCCGCAGCCAGTGGCTGACCCGGCTGGAACTCAGGCAAAAAGGAGTATCCGAGGAAATTATCGAACAGGTAGCCACTCAGGTCGACGACGAAGATAGTGCCTACCGGGCGGCCTTGAGTAAAGCTCGACGTCTGCCCACAGCTGACTACGACGGCTTTCGCCGCCGGTTAGGCCAATACCTCAAGCGTCGCGGCTTCGGCTACGGGTTGATAAAGCCAACGGTGGAACGGGTGTGGCAGGAGTGTGGGGTGGAAGGCAATAAGTGAAAGGGGGTGAAAAATGGATATAACGGGAACAATGGGAACATACTTAGGCGTATTCTTCACCTTCGTCATAGGTGTCGTCTTCGGCGGCATGGCCACCTTCCTCTTCCGGAGGATGATGGTAAACCGCCAGCTTCGCATTGCCCAGCGCAAAGCGGCCAAGGTCATAGCTGAGGCCAAGGCAGAGTACAAGAACACCCTTGACGAAGCCAAAAAGGAAACCGACAAAATCAAGGCCGGCGTCGAGGCCGAATACAAGGAACGGCGGTCGGAACTGCAGCGCCA
>Ga0315553_10001180_pt1 | contig 22056 bp, 12 predicted proteins | sample SalMarSW160140MG_FD_203099 | JGI IMG/M metagenome (GOLD analysis project Ga0315553, IMG submission 203099) | Salt marsh sediment microbial communities from the Plum Island Ecosystem LTER, Massachusetts, United States - Salt Marsh Sediment SW1601-40 ... | reverse complement strand
CACGCGGCCCTGTCCGCAAGAGGCGGCCTGAGCGCTCGCCGTTCGATCTTCCCGGAACGGTTCGATGCCGCACACGCCGCACGCGAGCTCGCTTCGACGAGAAGGAAGGGGTCGGGCACTCGCTGGACGCCCCGCGTCCGCACGCGCGGATCGCCTAGCGTGGGCAGGGAAGAGGACGGGGTCGGATGGAGGTCACCCCGAGCGGCCGAGCAGCCTGGCGTTGACGGCGACGACGACCGTCGACAGCGACATGAGTGCTGCGCCGACGGCCGGTGACAGGAGGATGCCCGCCCTGTAGAGCACCCCCGCGGCGAGCGGGATGGCGACCACGTTGTAGCCCGTGGCCCACCATAGATTCTGTACCATCTTCGAATACGTGGCGCGGGCGAGCTCGATCAGCGAAGCGACATCGCGCGGATCCGAGCGGACGAGCACGATGTCGGCGCTCTCGATCGCGACGTCCGTGCCCGCGCCGATCGCGATGCCCACGTCCGCCTCGACGAGCGCGGGGGCGTCGTTCACGCCGTCGCCCACCATGGCCACCCGCAGCCCCCTCGCCTTGACCTCTTTGACCTTCGCCGCCTTCTGGTCGGGCAGGACCTCGGCGAAGTAGTCGTCGAGCTCGAGCTCCTCGGCCACCCACCGCGCGACCGCCTCGGCGTCACCGGTGAGCATCATGGGCCGGATCCCCATGTCTCGCAGACGGCGCAGCGCCTCGCGCGATTCCTCGCGGATCACGTCGGCCAGGGCGATCGCCCCCACGACGCGCTCGCCCCGGAGCACGTAGACCACGGTCTTCCCCTGAGCGGCCGCCTCATGCACGACCTCATCGTCCATGGCGATGTCGTTCGCGCGGAGATAGCCGGGGCTGACCACCTTGATCTCCGCATCGCCGACGGTCGCCACCGCACCCTTGCCGGGAATGGCCCGGAAGTCCCGCACGGGACGCAGCTCCAGCCCCCGGTCCTCGGCCTCGGAGACGATGCCCGCCGCGATCGGGTGCTCCGACCGGCTCTCGAGGGAGGCGGCGGAGCGCAGGACTTCCGTCTCCTCGATGTCTCCGAGGGCGAACACGTCGGTCACGCCGAAGCGTCCCTCGGTGAGGGTGCCCGTCTTGTCGAACACGATCGCGTCGAGCTCGCGGGCCCGCTCGAAGGCGGACCGGTCCCGGATCAGGAGCCCGCGGCGCGCGGAGAGCGAGGTCGAGACCGAAACGACCAGCGGGATGGCCAGACCGAGAGCATGGGGACAGGTGATCACCATCACCGTCACCATGCGGGAGAGCGCGAACGAGAACCCGCGGTCGGCCAGGGTCAGCCACAGGGCCAGCGTGAGCCCGCCGGCGCTGATGGCGACGATCGCCAGCCAGCGCGCCGCCCGGTCGGCCAGGTCCTGCGTCCGGGAGCGCGACTCCTGCGCCTGGCGCACCATCTCGATGACTTGGGCCAGATAGGTCTCCCCGCCGGTCTTCGAGACCTGGACGGTGATGGCGGACTCACCGTTCACGGAACCGCCGATCAGCTCCTCCCCTTCGCCCTTCTCGATCGGCTTGCTCTCGCCCGTCAACGCCGCCTGGTTCACGGTGGTGCGTCCTTCGACGATCCTCCCGTCCACGGGCACCTTCTCGCCCGGTTTGACGAGCACGCGATCCCCCGGCTCCAGATCCTCCACGGACACCTCCGCCGTCGAGCCATCCTCGCCCACGAGATGCGCCTCCGCCGGCATCAGCTCCACGAGCTTCTCGAGCGCCCGGGACGCGCCCATGACCGAGCGCATCTCGATCCAGTGGCCCAGCAGCATGATCGCGATCAGGGTCGCGAGCTCCCAGAAGAAAACCTCGCCGGGCACGCCGAACACGACGGCGGCCGAGTACGCGTAGGCGACCGTGATGGCGAGACCGATCAGGGTCATCATGCCCGGCCGGCGGTCACCCAGCTCCTCGGCCAACCCCTTGAGGAAGGGCCACCCGCCGTAGAAGTAGACGACGCTCGCGAGCAGGAACTGGACGTAGGAATCGCCCGGGAACGCCAGCGCATCCTCGAGGCCGAGGAGACTCTGGATCAGCGGCGCGAGGGCCAGGATGGGAAACGTGAGGACGAGCGTGATCCAGAAACGCCGCTGGAAGTCCGCGACCATGTGCTCGTGGTGGTCATGGTGGGCGCCGTGGCCATTCGAGGCACCGTGCGCCGAGGGATCCGGGTTCGATGCCGCAGGGGTGTGCCCGGAGTGATCAGAGTGATCAGGCATGGCCGGCCTCTTCTCGTGGACTCGGGTCGCTCATGTGGTCACGCCGACCCAGCGTCGCTGGAATCCGTCGTGTATGGCACGAAGAGGACCCCGGGTAGCCGCGCAGCAACGCGCCTACATGCAGCGACGGGCGTGAAGCAGGCGGCAAGCCTCTGTGAAAGCACCTTCATGAGCGTGGACGCGGCCAGCGCGCTATTGCGACTCGGTGCTGGCGGGCCTGACCGCTCCGGTCTTCGGGAGGCGCACGGAGAGCCGCGCTCCGCCGCCCTCATGGTTCTCCGCCGACGCTTCGCCGCCGTGGGCCCGTGCGATCGCCCGGACGATGGACAGCCCGAGCCCCGAGCCGTCGCCGTCGGAGGAGACGGGGGCGCGGTAGAAGCGCTCGAAGACCTGTTCCCGCTCCCCGTCCGGAATCCCGGGGCCGCTGTCCGACAGCTCGATGTGCGCGTCTCCGTTCCGCGAGGTGACGGACGCTTCGACGAGACCGCCGGCGGGCGTGAACTTGAGCGCGTTGTCCGCGAGGTTCCAGATCAGCCGATCGAGCAATTCCGCGTCGGCCAGCACGGTGACCCGGCCATGCGAGGTCAAGCGAAGCTCGATGTCCTTCGCGGCGGCGCGCGGTTGAAGACGGTGAATCGTGTCGGCCACCCGCTCGTGCAACTCGACCTGCGAGAGGCGGGGCTGAATCGCACCGGCATCGGATCGGGCCAACGTCAGCAGATTCGCGGCCATCTCGCTCAAGCGCTCGGCTTCCTCGAGCGCGCTCTCGAGCACGCGCCGATACTCTTCCGGGGCACGATCTCGGCGTAGCGCCAGCTCGAGCTCTCCGCGCAGAGCGGTGAGGGGAGACCGCAGCTCATGGCTCGCATCCGTCGTGAACCGTCGCTGGGTTTCGAACGCGGCATCGATGCGGTCCAGCATCGTGTTGAGCACGGCCACGAGGCGCTCGTACTCCGAGGCCCCGGCGCGGGCTTCGAGGCGTCGACCCAGGGTCGTCCCGCCGATCTCTTCGGTCTGGTCGATGATCTCGTGCACGGGTCGCATGGTTCGCGCACCGAGCCACCAGCTTCCGGCGAAGGTGCCGACGCCGACGATCGACACGACGGCCAGGAGGAAATAGCGGACCAGGGCCAGCGTCCGGTCTCTGGCGGCGAGCGGGGCAGCCACCTCCAGGACATGCTCGCCATGGGACGGCCCCAGCCTCCCGAGCGGATAGTAGAGGGCCCGGACGGGTTGTCCGTCATACCGGTCCTCGGTCCACACCGGACCTGCCGCCGCCTCGGCCAGGAGCGACAGTTGGAGGGGCAGGTCGGCGGTCATGTACCGGCTCCGGAGCAAGCTCTCGCCGGACTCGCTCCACACCTGCGCGTACCGGTTCAAGTCCCGGAGCGTGACGGCCTCCTCGGGGCTCAGATCCCACTCGTGGAATCGCATCTCACCGCTCGGATCGTCCGTCACGGAGACCGCCTGGATGGACGCCACGCTCAGGAGGCTGGCGTCGATCTGACGGTTCAGCACCGCGCGGAGAGCCCAGTACCCGGCGGCGGCGACGGCGAGCGAGGCCAGCACCATGGTGGCGGTGAAGCGGATCGCCAGCTGGGCGCGAAAGGACCGGTTCATTCCGGCGGCTCGGCGCTGAGCATGTATCCGACGCCGCGAATCGTGTGTATCAGGGGTGGCCCGCCGGACCCCTGGATCTTCTTTCTGAGGTTCGCGACGTGCACATCCACCACGTTGCTCATCGGATCGAAGTGGAGATCCCAGACCTTCTCCAGGAGCTGCGTGCGGCGAACCACTTCCTCGGGGTGGAGCATGAAGTGCTCGAGCAGCTGGAACTCCTTCGGCGTGAGCGGAAGTCGATCTCCTTCGAAGGTGGCGACGTGACGGATCCGGTCCACCTCCAGCCCGTGGTAGGCGAGGCGTTCGATCCGCCCGGAGCCGCCGCGGCGTAAGAGGGCGCGAACGCGGGCCAACAGCTCATCGAAGGCGAACGGCTTGGTGACGTAGTCGTCGGCCCCGGCGTCCAGCCCCCGCACGATATCGTCCGTCCCGTCCCGTGCGGTCAGCAGGAGCACCGGCACGCGCTTTCCCTCCTGCCGAAGCTGGTGCACGATCTCGTACCCGCTCTTGTGCGGCAGCATGACGTCGAGGACCAACAAGTCGTAGTCGTACACGGCGGCCTTGAGGGCGCCGTCCGTGCCATCGTGCGCCACGTCGACGGCGTAGCCTTCCTCCCGCAGCCCCTTATCGATGAAGCTCGCGACCTTCTTGTTGTCCTCGACGACGAGGATCCTCATGACGATAGGTCCTTCGCTTCCGGTGCCGGCGTCCCTCCACGCGCGGCGGGTGCGATCTACGATGCCGGCGGACACATGAGGCGCGCCTGAGCTGCTCGTGAAGATGGCTTCATGCAGCCTCACGCGGCCATACGGCTCGGCCGGGCGGCGCGTAACCACGTGAAGAAGGCTTAATGCTGACTTACACGGATCTTCGGGGTCCGGGTGCGACTTTTCGTGGGGCGCGGGGAGTCCCCCGCGATCGAAGGGCCCCGACTCGGGACTCAGGATGACTCACGGAACTGGATCGAGACTCCGCGGAGGTTACGGGCTTCTGGCGCTGTTTTGTGCCCCGGCCTTCGCGATGGGGCTGCAGACGCAGGATACGCTCAGACTGGAGCGGGTCGTCACCGAGGCGCGCGCGACAAACCCCATGCTCCGGGCGGCCCTGCTCCGGGCGGACGCGGCCCTCGCTCGCGTCCCCCAGGCGGGGGCGCTTCCCGACCCGATGCTGTCCTTCGGGCTCCGGAACCGGCCCCTGAACGGCTTCGGGACCGACGAGCCGATGACCATGAACGCCTTCCAGCTGAGTCAGACACTGCCCTGGCCCGGGAGGCTGGGCTTCGCCGAGCGGAGCGAGTCGCACACGGCGGAGGCGGCGCGGCTCTCGGCGCGCGAGATGGAGGTGACGCTCGTCTCGCGCGTGAAGGCGGTGTACTACGAGATCGCCTTCATGGACCGGGCCGTGGCCATCATGCGGGAGACGCGCGATCTACTGCGCGAGTTCCTCGATGTCTCGAACACGCTGTACGCCGTGGGGCAGGGTCTCCAGGCGGACGTCCTCCAGGCGCAGGTCGCCGTCGCCTCCCTTACGGAGGACATCACCGTGGTCGAGCAGAACCGCCTGGCGATGGCCGCGCGCCTCAACGCCCTGCTGGGACACGGGCCGGACCGACCCGTCCCCGCGCTCGAGCTGCCCGAACCGGGCCCGGAGCTGCCCGGCGTCGATGATCTCGTGGAGCTGGCCGCCGAACGGAGGCCGGCGCTTCGCGCCGCCCGCGAGCAGGTGCAGGCCGCCGAGTACGCGTATCGGTCGGCGCGGCGCGCCCTGTATCCCGACGTGATGCTCGGAGCGGAATACGCGCAGCGTCCGCAGTTCGACGACATGGTGAGCTTCATGGTCGGAGTGTCGATCCCGCTCTGGGCCGGCTCGCGCCAGCTCCCCATGCGTCGGGAGGCGGACGCGCGGCGCGCGGCGGAGGAAGCGGCCGAGCTCGATCTCCTCAACGAGACCTACGCGCGGATCGCCGAGGGACGGGCCGACTCCGATCGCGCCCGCCGCCTGCACGAGCTGTACACGACCTCGATCCTCCCGCAGGCGCGGGCCGCGGTCGAGTCCTCCCTGTCCGCCTACCGCGTGGGGGGGGTGGATTTCATGACGCTCGTGCAGAACGAGCTCACCGTGAACCGATACGAGATCGAGCGCGTGCGGCTCACGGCCGCCTACCACGCCGCCGCGGCCGACATCGAGGCCCTGACGGGCGGCGCCTCCGAGGAGATCCCATGAGAAGGTCAGAGGGCATATCACCGGTGGCGCGCGTCAGCGGCATGCCGAGCTCGGGAAGCCGCAGCGCGCTCGTTGTGGCGGTGGGCAGCTTCCTCCTCTGGGGCTGCGGCGGTGGGGCGGATGCCCCCGATGCGGTCGCGATGGAGGACCATACGGGGCACGACCCCGGGGCCGTGGCGGCACCGCCCGAGATCGACACCACCGAAGCGGTCTCGCGCGGCATGGTCCACCTCACCGCCGAGCAGGAGCGCGCCCTCGGCGTCACCTACACGATGGCCATGCGGGTGTCCGCCTCCAGCGAGATCCGGACCGTGGGCCGGATCGACGCCCCCGAGCAGAACATCGCCGACATCACGCCCAAGATCGACGGGTTCGTCGAGCGGCTGTTCGTGGCGACGACCGGCGAGGCCGTTCGTCGTGGGCAGATCCTCCTCTCCATCTACAGCCCGTCTCTGGTCGCGGCGCAGGAGGAGCTCCTCACCGCACGCCGTCTCGTCGAGCGGATCGACCCCGCGGCCGGCGAAGCGTACCGGAACGCGCAGTCGATGCTCGACGCGGCTCGTCGTCGGCTCGAGTACTGGGATATCACGGCCGAGCAGATCGAGCGCCTCGAGGAGACCGGGGAGGTCACCAAGACCATGACGCTCGCGGCGCCGGTGAACGGCATCGTGCTCGAGAAGGATGTGTTCGAGGGACAACGGGTGATGCCCGGGATGCGGCTCTACCGGATCGCCGACCTGTCCACGGTGTGGGTGGAGGGCGAGGTGTTCGAGCGGGATCTCCAGTTCATCGACGAGGGCGCGCAGGCGCACATCGAGGTCCAGGCCTACCCGGGCGAGCACCTCATGGGCACGGTGAGCTTCGTGTATCCGACGGTGGATGTCGTCAGCCGGACGAACCGGGTCCGGGTGACGGTCCCCAACCCCGGGCTCCGCCTCAAGCCGGGCATGTTCGCGACGGTCTTCTTCGACGTGGCGGCGATCCGGGACGCCGTCGCGGTGCCGCTCCAGGCCGTGGTGGTCACGGGTGTGCGCAACCTCGTGTTCGTGCGGGACGAGGAGGGGATGTTGAGCCCGCGCGAGGTCGTGCTCGGCGCCCGGGCCGGCGACCGCGTCCAGATCCTGAGCGGGCTCGCAGAGGGCGAGATGATCGTCGCCTCGGCCAACTTCCTCGTCGACGCCGAGTCTCGCCTCGCCGCGACCGGGGGATCGATGCCGGGCATGCAGCATGGAACCGCGATCGAGCCCGCCGCGAAGCCCGACACATCGACCGGCGGCCACGAGCACGACCATGATTAACCGGGTCATCGCCTGGTCGATCCAGAACCGGTTCCTGGTCCTGCTGGGGACGGCGGCCCTCATCGGGGCCGGGGTGTGGGCGATCAGGACCACGCCGCTCGACGCGATCCCCGACCTGTCGGACGTCCAGGTCATAGTCCAGACCGACTTCCGCGAACAGGCGCCCCAGATCGTGGAGGATCAGATCACCTACCCGATCGCCTCCGAGATGCTGAAGGTCCCGGGGGCGCGCGTCGTCCGGGCGTTCTCGTTCTTCGGGCTGAGCCTCGTGTACGTGATCTTCGAGGACGGGACCGACATCTACTGGGCGCGCTCCCGGGTGCTCGAATACCTGAACGGGATCCGCCAGCAGCTTCCCTCCGGAGTCGAGCCCGTGCTGGGGCCGGACGCGACGGGGGTGGGCTGGGTCTACGAGTACACGCTAGAGTCCGACAGCCTCGATCTCGCCGAGCTGCGCACGCTCCAGGACTGGTACATCCGCTACCAGCTCACGGCCGTGCCCGGCGTGTCCGAGGTCGCGAGCCTGGGCGGGTTCGTGAAGCAGTACCAGGTCGAGGTCAACCCGGAGCGGCTCAGGGCCTTCGACATTCCGGTCACCCGGGTCGCGCAGGCCATCGGGGCGCACAACATCGACATCGGGGCCCGCGTGCTCGAGATGGGCGGCCGCGAGTACATGATCCGCGGGCTCGGCTATCTGAAGGGTACGACGGACATCGAGAACGTCGCCGTCGGGGCGACCCCGAACGGAACGCCCATCCGGGTCGCCGATGTCGCCACCGTGCAGATCGGGCCCGCGCCCCGACGCGGCGCCGCCGACCTCAATGGTCGCGGCGAGGTGGTGGCGGGGATCGTCGTCATGCGCTTCGGCTCCGACGCCCTGAAGACGATCGAGCGTGTGAAGGAGCGGCTGGCCGGGATCAACGACGGGCTCCCGGCCGGCACCCGCCTCCGGCCGGCCTACGACCGCAGCGACCTCATCCACCGCGCGATCGACACCCTGCGCGAGAAGCTGGTGGAGGAATCGCTCATCGTGGCGGTGGTCGCGATGGTGTTCCTGCTTCACTTCCGCTCCGCCCTGGTGGCCATCGTCACCCTTCCGCTCGGGATCCTCATCTCGTTCATCGTGATGCGGATCATCGGGGTGAACGCGAACATCATGAGCCTCGGCGGGATCGCCATCGCCATCGGCGCCATGGTCGACGCCGCGATCGTGATGATCGAGAACATGCACAAGCACCTCGAGCGCGCCGAGCCGGGGACGTCGCGCTGGGAGATCGTGCTGCGGAGCTCCAAGCAGGTCGGGCCGCCGCTGTTCTTCTCGCTGCTCATCATCACGTTCAGCTTCCTTCCCGTGTTCGCGCTCGAGCAGCAGGAGGGCCGGCTGTTCAAGCCGCTCGCGTTCACGAAGACGTTCGCCATGGCGGGCTCGGCCCTGCTCGCGATCACGCTCGTCCCCGTCCTCATGGGATATCTGGTGCGCGGGAAGATCCGGCCCGAGGCGCGGAATCCCGTGAACCGTGCCCTGCGCCTGGCCTATCGGCCGTTCATCGGATTCGCCCTGAGACGTCCCTGGGTCATCGTCTCCGGGGCCGCGGTCGTCCTCGCCGCCACCGTGTTCCCGTGGCAGCGCCTGGGCAGCGAGTTCATGCCGCTGCTCCACGAGGGCTCGATCCTGTTCATGCCGACGACGGTGCCCGGGGTCTCGATCGCGCAGGCGCGCGAGATCATGCGCTACCAGGACAGCGTGCTCGCCTCGTTTCCGGAGGTGGAGACCGTGCTCGGCAAGGCCGGGAGGGCCCAGACGGCGACCGATCCGGCCCCGCTCGACATGTTCGAGACCACGGTGACGCTCAGGCCTCCCGAGGAGTGGCGAAAGGGCGTGACGTACGATCGGCTGCTGGCCGAGATGGACCGCGCCGTATCGCTCCCCGGAGTGACGAACGCGTGGACGATGCCGATCAAGGGTCGTATCGACATGCTGGCCACCGGCGTCCGAACGGCAGTGGGGATCAAGATCTTCGGCCCCGATCTCGACACGCTCCAGGCGCTGGGCGAACGGGTCGAGCGCATCATGCAGGACGTTCCCGGAACGCGGAGCGCGTTCGCCGAGCGCGGCGTGTCGGGGTACTACGTCGACATCGACATCGACCGTCGAGAGGCCGCCCGCTACGGGCTGAACGTCGGTGACGTGCACGACGCGATCATGGCGACCGTCGGCGGCATGGACGCCACGGTCACCGTCGAGGGGCGCGAGCGCTACGCCGTCAACGTGCGCTACCCGCGCGAGCTCCGCGACGACCTCCGGAACCTGCGCGAAGTCCTCGTGCCGGCTCCGGACGGGGTCCAGATCCCACTGGGCCAGCTGGCGGAGGTAGCGGTGATCCAGGGGCCGATGGCGGTCAAGACCGAGAACGCGTTCCCGGTGACGACGATCTTCGTCGACATCGAGGGAGTCGATGTCGGAAGCTACGTGGAACATGCTCGTGCCGTCGTCGCCGACGAGCTGGACCTGCCTGCCGGCTACTCGCTGGTGTGGAGCGGCCAGTACGAGTTCATGCAGCGCGTGAAGGAGCGCCTGCGGGTCGTCGTGCCCGTCACGCTGGGGATCATCTTCCTCCTCCTGTACCTGAACTTCCGGGGCGTCGCCGAGTCTCTGATCGTGATGCTCGCGCTCCCGTTCTCGCTCGTCGGCGGGATCTGGTTCCTGTGGCTCCTCGGATACAACACGAGCGTCGCGGTATGGGTAGGTTTCATCGCGCTAGCGGGCGTGGCGGCCGAGACGGGAGTGGTGATGCTGATCTACCTCGACGAGGCGTTCCACCGGCAGAGCCTCGAAGGACGCATCCGTACCCCCGCCGATGTCGCCGCGGCCGTGCACGAGGGAGCCCTCGAGCGGCTGCGACCCGTCGTCATGACCGTGACCGCGATCATCGCCGGTCTGATGCCGATCCTGTGGAGCTCCGGCACCGGCGCCGATGTCATGAAGCGGATCGCCTCGCCGATGGTGGGGGGGATGATCACGGCAACGGTCCTCACACTCCTCGTCATCCCGGCCATCTATCTCCTGTGGCGCCAGTGGCAGGTTCGCCGTCGCCCGGAGGCTCCGGTGCGCGAGGCGCTTCACGACCAGATGGCTCTCGTCACAACGGAGTAGGCGCGATGGACACCAGGTCGAGATCCGACCCGGAGTCGCGTGCCGGGGAGCGCGAAGAGGCGATGGTGGAGATCCGACCCGGAGTCGCGTGCCGGGGAGCGCGAAGAGGCGATGGTGGAGATCCGGGCGATCGTCCGGCTCGAGCTGCTCGACGCCGTGGTCCACTGTCTGAAACAGGCCGGCGTCCCGCGCCTGACGGTCCAGCGCGTGCACGCGATCGGCTCCGGCGTCGACCCCGACTCGGCGAAGATCTCGTTTCGCGAGGGTTCCGAGTACGCCGAGAAGGGACTGGTGCGCTTCATCTGTGGTGGAAACCGGTGCGCGGCGTTCACCGAGCTGATCGCGGGCGCCGCGCGGACGGGGCGCCCCGGCGATGGGATCGTCTCGGTCCATCCCGTGCTCGAAGTCACCAAGATCCGGACCGGTGCGACCGGACTGGCGGCCCTCGTCTGACTATTTCTCCAACGGAGGATACGGAAATGATCGCGTTGCTCGGGCTACAGGCGATGCCGATGTCGGATCACCAGACCCGATGGGGCCATATGGGTTGGGCCGGGTCGTGGTTCATGTGGGTCTTCTGGCTGGCTCTGTTGCTCGTGGTGCTCGGGGCGATACGGTGGTTCTCGACCAACCGGAAAGAATAGGCCGATCCAGCCAATTCAAGTCGCAGATGTCCCCGCTCGATCGAGGCACGGATCCACGAAGGCGGCCACGCCGAGACGCGGGAGCAGTATCGGAGCGGTCACCTCAACAGCGACATGGTGTTCCTCCGGGCCGCGCACTCCGAAACGACCTGGGATCAAGTGGTCCCCGGCGAGGCCCTCGCGCTCTACCTGAGCGAGCGTCACACGGTGGGGGAGTACCGCGGCAGGGAGATCGATTCGCGAAGCATGCGACAGGCGGAGCTCCATTCTCCCGCGGGCAGTTCCCTTCGGGCGGGTCGCCTCCTCAGCCGAGCAGCCGCTTGAGGAACGAGCGGATCTTGCCCTCGTAGCGCTTGACCACCATGACCGAGGCGGGCGACAGGCGCGCCACCTTCTCGGGGATCTCGCCGAACAGGACGCGCTGGAAGAGGGGCTCTCGGGCGGCGCCCATCACGACCAGGTCGTAGTCGCGGCTCGCGAGGCCGATGCCGCCGGCCACCGTCTCCGCCTCGACGAGCCGTTTCTCGACCGACACGGCCTCGGGGAAGCGGACCAGCGTCTTGTCGATCCAGCGCTCCCCGTCGACGCGCTCCTCCTCCGAAGCGCCGGGCCGGATCACGTAGCACACCGTCACCTCGAGGCTGAGGTCCCCCGCGAGACGACCGAGCATGTCCGCCGCCAGCAGCGCGTGGGATCCGCCGGCGGTCGGGAACAGCACGCGGCCGAGCTTCGCCCCGGGCACGAGCTTGAGGAGCATGAGGTCGCAGGGGACATGGCGGATCACCTGGTCCGCCACCTCGCCGAACATGCGGTCCCTCGTGTTCGTGTATCCCTTCCACCCCATGATGAGCAGATCGACACGGTGCTGACGGGCCGCCTCGAGGATCCCGGCGGACACGTGGTGGGCCAGCACGACCTCGGTCTCCACGCGCACGCCGTGCTTCGCCGCCCGCCTGCGGGCGATCTCGAGCAACGACTCCTTGTGATGCGCGAACCGGAGACCCTCGTGCACGGGCAACTGCCGCGGCACGTCCACCACCGCCAGGGCCAGGATGCGCCCGTTTCGCGCTCTGGCCGCCGGGGCCGCGAGGTCGATGAGCAGCGGCACGGAATCGGGGTTGTGCACGGGCACGAGGACCGTGTACGCGCCGAGCGTCTCCGCAGCCGGAATGTTCGGCAGCAACACCTGCGGCACCCGGGCGGCGGCCTGTCTCTCGAAGTAGCCGTAGTACAGCAGGAGCCCGAGGACGACCCAGCCCGCCGTCACGAACCACGCCACGGGCTGGAAGTTGAACTGGTACAGGGCCAGGAAGACGTTGACCACGACCCCCAGGACCGGCACGATCGGATAGAAGGGCACCCGGTAGCGGCGCTCGATCTCGGGCGCCTTCCGGCGGAGCGCGATCACCGAGAGGTTCACGAGCGCGAAGGTGAGCAGGAAGATGACGCTGGCCGCCGATCCGACCGTCTCGATCGGCAGGGTGAGGGCCATGGCGATGACGAGGACGCCGGTCACCATGATCGCCACGCGCGGCGTGCGCCGGACCGGATCGATGATCGCCATGGCCGGAGGGAGCCAACGGTCCCGGCCCATCGAGAAGGCCACCCGTGAGGCCGCCATGACGGTGGCGTTCAAGGCCGAGGAGGTGGACAGGAGGCCTCCGAACACGATGACGGCCACCCCGAAGGCGGGCATGAAGTCCTCCGCGGCCCGCACGATGGCGGTCTCCTTGTACTCGCCCAGGAACGCCCACGTGGGCTGGCCGCCCGTGTGCACCGCGCCCAGCGACACGAACAGGATGAGGAGGTACAGGAACACGGTGATCCCGAGCGCGATGAACGTGGCCCGGGGGATGTTCTTCTCGGGCTCCTTGATCTCCTCGGCCACGGTCGCGATCAGGTCGTAGCCCTCGAAGGCGATGAAGGTGAGACCCATCGCCACCAGGACTCCGCCGGCTCCGGTGGGGAAGAACGGGTTGAAGCTGCGCGCCGCGGCGGCGGGCTCCTCGAATACCCGCTTGAGGCCGTATCCGATGAAGATCGCGAGCACCACGAGCTTGGACACGGTGAGCGCGTTCTCCGCCTTCCCCGTCACCTCGGCGCCGCGCGCGTTGAGACGGATGAAGGCGATGCCCATGAGGACCGTAACGATCAGGGTGGCCCCGTGCTGGCCCACGAGCCCGAAGGTCAGCTCCGGGACCGCCGGCACGTACTTGACGAAGAGCTCCCAGAAGTACCCGGCGAACCCCAGGGCGTATAGGCTGCACGCCACGGTGTAGGCGAACCACAGCATCCAGCCCGCCGTGAATCCGATCGGGCCCGGAAAGGCGAGGGCGACGAACGAGTAGCCGCCGCCCGCGCGTGGAATGGCCGACGCGAGCTCGGCGTAGGCGAACGCGGTCAGAAGGGTGACCGCGCCGTTGAGGGCGAAGGCGAGGATGGAGGCGGGCCCGGCCTCGCCGGCGGCGATCCCCGTGAGGACGAAGATCCCGGCGCCGATCATCGCCCCGACGCCGATCATGGTGGCGTCGAACAGGCCCAGATCGCGTGCGAGCGTGACCTCCGAGGACTCGGCGGTCACGCCGGCGGTCACGGCGCCTCCCGATCCTGGTGGCCCGTCAGCGGAGCCGCGGCGCGTCCCGCACCCCCGCGTCCGAATGCGGAGTCATGATCATCATCCGCCGGGCGTCCTCCTCACGCCCCTCCGATCCGGGCCTTGAGCGCTTCCCAGCGCTCCATGACCTCGCCGTACTCGCGCCGCGCATCCTCGCACGCCGCGACCTGACGCGCCGTCGGTGCCACGTCGGCCTCCTGCATGGCCCCCGCCGCCCGGAGCATCGCGTCGCTCACTCCGTCCAGCGTCGGGGGACCCGCGGGTGCGGCGCGGAAGAAGCGGAAGCCGCCCCCCCGCGGCTCGGGGGCCAGGGCCTCGACCTCCTCCGCGAGCGCGGCGTCGCCGCGGGCCTTCAGGCTCGCCAGGAGCTCTCGGGCCTCTTCGTAGGCGGCGTGGGATGCCACGGCGCCGACGTACATCTCCCGCGACAGCCTCGCGACGCGGTCGAGCGCCGCGGCGGAAGTCGTCACCCTGGGGTCGAGGCGGAGCGAGAGCGGCCGCGTGAGCGCCCGCCCGTTCACGCCGAGGCGCACGGTGTACTCGCCCGGAGGGGCCCACGGGGTGCTCGCCGGTGGAGGGGTATGGCCAGGCACGGCGCCCTGGCCGCTGCCCGCGCGCGGCTCCTCCCCGATGGGCTCGTAGTGGAGGTCCCATGCGAAGCGGTGCATCCCTCTTCCAGTCGAGAGGACCATCTGCGGGGCCGGCCAGTAGAGGGGCACCCGGCAGTTCGGGGCCGTCGGGTCCCGCCGGCAGATCTCGTCGTACCCCTCGGGATCGAGCGCGGGATCGGGCTCCAGCACCGGGTCGTCGCTGGAGTAGTCGCGCACGACGACGCCCTCCGAGTCGAGGATCTCCAAGGTGACGGGACCCGACGCGTCCGCCGCCAGCCAGTAGTCGATGATCCCGCCCGGGGGCGGGTTCTCGCCGTGCGGCACCTCCGGTGGCCACTCCGTGGGATCGTTCGTCCCGAACCGCACCCGCACGGCGGTGGCGGGCTCGAACAGGTAGGCGCCGTCGGCAGCCTGTGCCTCGACGACCTGACGGAGCGGCGTGACGTCGTCGAGGATCCAGAAGCCGCGCCCGTGGGTGCCGGCGACCAGGTCGGAGCACAGACAGGTCGAATCGTCCTTCACCTGGATGTCGCGCACGGAGACGGCCGGCATGTCGAGCCGCAGCGAGTGCCAGTGGTCGCCGTCGTCGAAGGACACCCACACCTGCGTCTCGGTGGCGGCGTACAGCAGCCCCTGCTTGCGCGGATCCTCGCGGATGGAGTTGGCCACGGCCCCGGGCGCGAGTCCGGTGTCGATCTCGGTCCACGTCCGACCGCCGTCGTGCGTGCGCCAGAAGTGCGGGTCCATGTCATCGATCCGCATGGTGTTCGCGGCGGCGTACGCGGTGCCGGTGTCGTAGTGCCCGGCCTCGATGTTGAAGATGCGGGTCCAGGGCCGGATCTGGGGCGGCGTGACGTTCCTCCACGTGGCGCCGCCGTCCAAGGTCACCTGGACGTTGCCGTCGTCGGTGCCGGCCCAGATCACGTCGACGTCGAGCGGCGACAGCGCCATCGCGGTGATCGTTCCCTGCGGGCTCGGCTCGACGCTCATCGCGTACTTCCCGGCGCTCGCCGGCACTTCCCACATCTGGCGAGCGAGATCCGCGCTGATCCGCGTCCACGAATGGCCGCGGTCGGCGGTCTTCCACACGACGTTGGACGTGTAGAACAGCAGGTCGGGGTCCACGGGCGAGAACTGGATGGGCATGGTGCGGACGTCGCGGTTGTACGGCCCACCCCGCGGGCCCATGTCGGGTCCCACGCTCGTGGTCTGGCCCGTCCGCCGGTCGTAGAGGGAGACGTCCGTGCGCGCGCTCCCGTACACCATGTCGGGATCCCTCGGGTCGGGCGCCGCGATCCCGTACTCCTGGATGTTGACCGGGTGCCAGTCGTGGAAGGTGATCATCCCGTCGTTCGAGCGACTCAGGACGCAGGCCGAGCCCGAGTCCTGCTGGCCGCCGCACAGACGGTAGGGGAAGTCGTCGTCGGCCGTGACGTGGTACATGGCCGCGGTGGGCTGCGTGTACCAGTTGCTCCACGACTCGCCGTGGTTGGCGGACACCACGGCCCCCTGGTCGGATACCGCGAGGATGATGTCCGGGTCGTTGGGGTTGATCCAGATCTTCTGGTAGTCGTCTCCTCCGTACGCGCCGCGCACGGCCGACCAGTGGACGCCGCCGTCGTCGCTGCGCCACATGACCACGGTGGCGCTGTACACGACGCTCGCGTCCTCGGGGTCCACCGTGATGGTGGGCAGATCGCCACCGCCGATCCGCGCCAGGGGCCGCGTGTCGACGTGCGGCGTCGCCGCCCCCACCGGGCCCTCGGGCACGTCGACCGGCGTCCAGTGCTCACCGGCGTCGGTGGACTTGTAGAAGCCCACGATCCCGGTGGTTCCTCCGTCCCGGCCGGGACCGGCGCCCTCGGCGGCCTGCGGAGTGCCGGCCACCATCGCGTACAGGATCCGGGGGTCGCTCGGGGCCAGCGCCAGGTTGGCCTCGATGACGCTCGGCAACCCCTCGGTGAGGGGGCGCCAGGTCGTCCCGCCGTCGGTCGACTTGAGGATCCCGTTCCCAGCGCCGCCGAACTCGGAGCTCTCCCGGAAGCCCTGTTGCTGCTGCCACAGGGTGGCGTACACGACGTCGGGGTTCGAGGGGTCGAGCAGCACGTCGTTGCCGCTCGTGTACTCGTCGCGGTACAGCACCTTCTCGAACGTCCGGCCGCCGTCGGTCGAGCGGAAGATGCCCCGCTCTTCGTTCGGACCGTACGGGTGGCCGAGGGCGGCGACGAACAGGCGGTCCGGATTCGTCGGATCCACCACGACGTCGGCGATCATCTGGGTGTCACGGAGCCCGAGATGAGTCCACGTCTGCCCGGCGTCGGTCGATTTGTACATGCCATCGCCGGTGGACAGGTCGGGGCGGATGATGCCGGCGCCGCTCCCCACGTAGATGATGTTCGGATCGGACGGCGCCACGGCGATGGCGCCGATTGAACCGGTGGGCTGGTCGTCGAACAACGGCTCCCAGGTGGAGCCGTAGTCCGTTGAGCGCCACACGCCGCCGTTGTCGAAGCCGATGTAGAAGACGTTCCGCTGGCTCGGCACGCCGTCGAGGGCGCGCGTGCGCCCCGCCCGCGTCGGTCCGATGGAGCGCCAGTGCATGTCGGCGTACACATCCGTGGACTGCGCCGACACGTGGAAGAACGGGGCCGCGAGGGCCGCGAGCGCCAGGGCGATGCAGGAAGAGCGTGTGCGCACGGAGACCGCCATTCGATGTGCCGGCAGAGCGGGCCGGCGGGTTTTCTGGATCGATTCAGGGCCAGTCTGGGGTGGCGGAGCGCGCCGGGCCAGACATCCCCCGCCGGGGACCGATCCCGCGGGCGGGCTCCCGGGCCGCCGGGAGGCCCGCTTCCTCGGGTTGGTGGAGCGCCCACCACTCGCGCGCCCGGTCGGCCGTCCACGCGACCGGCAGCTCGATCGCGTTCAGCAGCTCCGCCAGCACCCGAGCCGAGGGGGGCCGCTCGTCCGGGTCCTTCGCGAGACAGGAAAGCACCAGCCGATCGAGAGGCTCGGGGATCGGCAGCTCCGTGCGACGCGAGGGCGGCTCCGGCGTCGTGCTCGCGTGGTGGACGAGCAGGCTCACGGGCGAATCCCCGAGGAAGACGGGCTGTCCCGTCAGGAGCCAGTAGGCCAGGCACCCGGTCGCGTAGATGTCCGCGCGTCCGTCGACTTCCGAGACGCCCATCGCCTGCTCCGGGGCGATGAACGACGGCGTTCCCTGGACGGCGTGCGCCCCGGTCAGCCTCGGGTCGGGTGGGCCCGAGCCAAGCAGGGCGGTTACGAGACCGAAGTCCAGCACCTTGACGAAGTCGAAATCCTCGCCGTATCGGCAGAGCACGATGTTGGCGGGCTTGATGTCACGGTGCACGAGCCCTCGCCCATGGGCCTCGGACAGAGAGTGGCATACCTGCCGGAGGACATGGACGACCCGCTCCGTCGGGAGGGGGCCGAACTCCCGCACGAGCCGCTGCGCATCCAGGCCCTCCAGCAGCTCCATCGCATAGTAGAACACGCCGCGATCCGTTACTCCGAAATCGTACAGATCGACGGTGTGCGGAGAGCGGAGCAGCGCGATGGCCTGCGCCTCCCGCTCGAACCTGGCCCGCGCTTCGGCGGATCCGGCGCCCTGCTCGCCGATCGTCGAGGACCGAATCAGCTTGATGGCCGCCGGGCGGACCAGCATGCGGTGCGACGCACGCCAGACTTCGCCCATGCCGCCTTCACCCAGGACGGCTTCGAGCCGGTAGCTTCCGAGTTCGCGCGCGGCGATCACCTGCCGCCCCAGGCCGTAGATCAATCGGGACCCCATGCCGGCGAACACGACCGCGAAGGCGGAAGCGACCAGCGAGCCGACATAGGCATCCAGGCTCCCTGTCACCCGCCCGGTGAGATCCAGGAGCGCCAACGCGAGCGGTGACATGGCCGCGGCGCCGATGGCGAACAGCGTCATGCGTCGCGGCGGTCCCGGCAGCACGAGGGGGAACACGATGACGACGGCCGGCACCCACGTGAGATTCGGGAGCGTGTGCCGTTCGAGGTAGAACTGCCAGTAGGTGACGATCGAGATCTCGAGACAGATCAGGACCAGGTACCACAGACCGAGCGTGTGGAGCACCCGCGGTCGAACGGACTGACGTCGGGCCGTCCACCACAGCCCCGCGGAGGCCAGCGCCGCACCGGCGTCCAGCAGGCGGAACCCGCCGCTGGCCAGCAACGCGGGGGGCAGCGGCCGGCCGGTCGCGCCGGAGACGATTCGGGCGAGGAGCAGGAAGAGCGGGTCGAACGCGAACGCGACGAAGAACAGAGCCCCCAGGAGTTGCACCCGCCGCGGCATCTGACCGACGAGATCGGGCGGGAGGGTGGCGAAGCCGCCGGTGGACTCGAAGCCCGCTCCCCCGGCGCCGACCAACGTCACATCCTCGTGCATCCGCATCCTCTCGTGCGCCGGGCGGCGCTCCTGAGGGTGGGCACGCGCGAGTCGCGACGATACCCCCGTGATCCCGCGAACCTCTCCCGGAAACGACCCGGGACGGTTCACAAAGGAGGATACCGGCAGCGCCGGGGCCCGCGCCACGCCGCGGCCGGGCACACGGGGGCGCCCCGCCCCGCCCGGGTCGTCGACCGGGGGCCGGTGGTCAGGGCGATTCCGCCCGCTGGCGGGACGAAGCGTCCGCATCCGGACGCACGCAGCCGCCGAGCCACAATGTCCCGCCCCCGTAACTCGTTTAAATGCCGTCAGATAAGATGAGTCGACTGCCGACCGTGCCCGGGCACGATTGTTCCCTTCGCGATCGTGTGGACCGGCTTTCGGAGAACCCGAGCGACGAGACGACCGATGGATCAGTTGATCTCCGACCTGCGCTACGCGGCGCGCCTCCTCGCGAAGAGCCCCCTGTTCACGCTGTCGTCGATCGCCGTGCTGGGGATCGGGATCGGGGCGAGCACCGCCGTGTTCAGCGTCGTCGACCACGTGCTCCTGCGGCCCCTCGCGCTGCGTGACGCGGATCGCATCGTCACCGTGTGCGAGATCCACGAGTCCTTGCGTGGGGCCTGCATCGCCTCGACGCCCAACGTCCTCGACTGGCAGGCGGGGAGCGGGACGCTCGATACGATCGGGGCGGCCCGTGTCGAGGCCAGGACGCTCCGGACAGCGGATCGCGCCGCGCTGATCAACGTCGGGATCGCGACCCCGGGCTTCCTCCCCGCGCTGGGTCTCGGCGCCTCGCCCGGACGGCTGTTCGGAGAGGCCGACATGCCGCCCGGCGCCTCGGGCCATGTCGCGGTGCTCACCCACGCGTTCTGGCAGTCGGAGATGGGTGGGGTCAGCGACGTGCTGGGGCGGACCGTGTCGCTGGATGGCGAGGACCACCAGGTGATCGGGGTGCTGCCGCCCGGCGCGCTCATCCCCGGCATGCCTGCCGCCGACATGTGGATCCCGTTGCCGTGGGATCCCGCCACGGAGGAGTACCGCGATTGGCGGGGCTTCCGGACGGCGGCACGTCTGGCGCCGGGGGCTCGCATCGAACAGGCGCAGGCCGAGCTGGAGGTTCTCCAGTCGCAGCTCGCCGCCTCCTATCCGGGCATCGTGTCCGGGTGGGGTGTCAGGGTACGCCCGATGCAGGACCTGATCGTGGGCGGCGCGCGTCCAACGCTGCTCATGTTCCTGGGGGCGGTCGGGATCGTGCTCCTGATCGTGTGCGTGAACATGGCGGGCCTCCTGCTGGCGCGCTCGAGCCGCCGAGGATTGGAGATGGTGGTTCGCTCGGCGCTGGGGGCGCGTCCGCGCCGCCTGGCACGCCAGCTCCTCACCGAGAGCCTGCTCCTTTCCGTGCTGGGCGGCGTCGTGGGGACGCTTCTCGCGGTCTGGGGAACCCGGGTGTTCGTGTCGCTGGCGCCGGCGGGCATCCCGCGCATCGACGAGGTGTCCGTCGACCTCCGCGTGCTGGGGTTCGCCTTCGTGGTAGCGGCCGGGACAGGGCTCCTGTCGGGGCTCGCGCCCGTGATCAGCGCGAAGCGTCTCGACCTGGTCCATGCCCTCCGCGAGGGCCGGATGCGCTCGTCCGGTCAAGCCGCGGACCGCGCGCGGCGGGGGCTCGTGGTGGCCGAGCTCGCGCTCGCGATGGTGCTCCTGGGTGGCGCGGGGCTTCTCATCCGGAGCTTCACGGGGCTGCTGGACTGGCGACCCGGATTCGAGACCGGGCACCTGCTGACCTTCCAGGTGTTCCCCGCGCGGGAGAAGTACGACGACCAGGAGCGACTCCTGGCCCTCTACCGGGAGGCCGAGGTTCGGCTCGCGGCGCTTCCCGGTGTCGCGTCGGTCGGCACGGCGTCGGCCGGCCCGCTGTTCGGTGGAGGGGATGGAGCGGCCTCGTTTCTCATCGAGGGCCGACCGGACCAGGACGTGACGAACGCCCCCTCCGCGCTGTGGTTCGACGTGGGCCCCGGGTACTTCGAGACGCTCGGTGTGCCCCTGGTGGAGGGGCGCCCGATCGATGAGCGGGACGGGCGCGGCTCGGAGCCGGTGGCGCTCATCAACGAGACCATGGCAGGCCGCTTCTGGCCGGGAGCGAGCCCGCTCGGGGCGACCGTCACGCTGCCGGAGCTGGATGCGACCGTACGGATCATCGGCGTGGTCGGGGATGTGCGGCCCTTCGATCCCGGCTCGTCCACCGAGCCCGAGCTGTATGTGTCGAACCGTCAGCGAACGCGCGGCGCGACGTACTTCGCGCTCCGCACCACGTTGGATCCCGGGACGCTGGCCGGGCCGGTGACCGCCGCCATCCAGGAGCTGGATGTGGACCTCGTGCCGCTCCGCCTGCGCGCCCTGCCCGAGCTGGCGGCGGCCGAAGTCATCCGCCCGCGCTTCAACATGCTGCTCGTGGGCCTGTTCGCCGTGATCGCCCTCGTCCTCGCGATGGTCGGCGTGTACGGGGTGATCGCGTACACCGTCGAGCAGCGCCGCTACGAGATCGGAATCCGCATGGCCCTGGGGGCGGAGCGCACGCGCGTCGTGCGCTGGATCATCCGCGAGGGGCTGGTGATGGTGCTCATCGGCGTGGCGCTGGGCCTGGTCGGCGCCCTCGCCTTCGGCCGGTTCCTCGGCAGCATGCTGTACGGCGTCTCGCCCACCGACCCGGTGTCGATCGGCGGCATGGTGGCCGCGCTGGTCCTCGCCGGGCTCGCCGCGTCGGCCATCCCGGCGATCCGCGCCAGTCGCGTGGATCCGCTCGCCTCACTGCGGCAGGAGTAGGGGAGTCGCCGGTGGAGCCCTTCTGGGAACGGGCCTACGCCACCCCGGACGCGAGCGCGTTCGGGCCGCCGTCCGCGGAGATCCTCGAGCTGGTGCCGCGTCTGCCGGCCGGGGCGCGGGTGCTCGATCTGGGCTGCGGCGACGGACGGAACTCGCTCGTCTTCGCACGGGCCGGGTGCGAGGTCACCGCCGTGGACCGGTCGCGGCGGGGAGTCGAGCGCCTCCGCGCACGCGCCGCGGAGGAGGGGCTCGTCGTCGAGACCCGGATCGAGGACCTGTCCGAGCACATGCCCGCGGGGGCGTACGACGTGATCGTCGCGCACGGCGTGCTCCACCTCCTCGAGCCGGATCGCTGCCTCGCCTTGATCGGCGAGATGCAGGGAGCCACGACGCGGG
>Ga0315553_10001179_pt1 | contig 22067 bp, 22 predicted proteins | sample SalMarSW160140MG_FD_203099 | JGI IMG/M metagenome (GOLD analysis project Ga0315553, IMG submission 203099) | Salt marsh sediment microbial communities from the Plum Island Ecosystem LTER, Massachusetts, United States - Salt Marsh Sediment SW1601-40 ... | reverse complement strand
AACCTACAGATATAGAATACTGCGATTTCACGGTTGACAGCGAAGGTGACCTTACTATCGCGGCCTATATTGGAGGCATCATTCTCGACGCCGGAAGCGGCGGAACACTCAGTTTGAAGGATGATCTTCTCGATCTTTCCGACGGTCTCAACATAGGCACGGGTCCGGTAAACGGCACCATTATAGGGCGAGCGGGTGGCATTGACAAGCTCGCCTTTTTCGGTGCCACCCCTGTCGTTCAACAGGCCCACATCTCCGATCCGGCCGGGGGGGGCACGGTTGACAGCGAGGCTCGAACAGCGATCAATTCCATACTTGCTCTTGTCGAAACGCTCGGGTTCACGGCGACATCGTAGGGGAGATTCGTGAAGAAAGGCAGAGTTTTCAAGCACAAGACCAGGCGGGTTAGAAGCAATGCTCCCCAACCAGTGAGCCTGGACTTGAGGGACTTTCAACTACGATTTCTGAGCCGCACGTCGATGCTCAATCAGGAGGTTATGCAGTTGTGCGAGCTCGTAACGAAGATCATGGGGCGGCGCGATGGCTGACTACGGCGCGAACTATCCATACGGGCAGTCCAGATACAAGGACGAGCCCGATATGTTTTTCGAGTTTGCCGCCATCGAGCCGATAATGCTCATGACGTTCGAGGACCGCGCATACTACTGGTCGCACAGAAGCAGGCACAGCGGAAGAAGAGAATACCGCCTCGGCGAGTTTCTCAAGCGCGGGCATTACGTAGACAAGTTTATCATCGGGGCGTGACGTGATAGAGTTCACAGAATCAGGCGCGTACCGGCACAACTACAAGATGAGGGTCGAAAGCAAACACCATTTTATGACCCCGGCGCTGCGAGAAGAAATCGGAGAACTCTACGAGGCTCTGGTCCACGCCTACTTCCTCGACAGCGGCTCCCTCGCCGTCTGGATCGAAACCGATGTGGAGCGCTGGTTCGCGGGCGTGTACCTGGTGGACGTGACGCACGAAACCGGCCTGATCTTTTCTCAACGGCAGAAGTTCAGGCATACAATTGACATCGTGGCGAGAGAGGGGCTTATCGGAACGTTCTTCAAAATCATCGTAGAAAAGGTAATCCCCGATACGGGCGTGTTCGATTTCTTCGGCACCGACCTTCAGGTCATACCAAGACGAGAATACGGACCGGAGTTCTTGACGCCGTTCACAGCGAACACGGAGCTATACACATGAGCGCCTTCGACGACATGGTCCGCAGAATCGAGCGCCTGGAATCGGGCCTGAACGATGCCTCGAAAACGATCCGATTCCTCACGTCTCGTCTTGTGGGGGGCGGAGTGATCGAGAACTCGGGCAACAGGCTCAAGATCGACGTCTCGTGTGCGCTCTCGGAATTTGCGAGAAAAAGCGATCTGCCGGCCGCCGCACAGGAACAGGACCTGTCCAGATACGCTCGGAAAAATGACCTGCGCCGACTGGCGGCCGCAGCCGTGACAAGCAAGAACCAGACCGGGGGCACGGGTTCGGCCGGGGCCGGGAAGCAGTACGTTGCCATGACCGCCCCGGACGGCACGACATACAAGCTGTTGCATGACGGAAGTGTATAATAATACAGAGGGAGGATCAAAATGGGAAGAGACGCCCAACACAGAGTCCGGCCGGAGTCGTGCGATGAGCTTCGCACCTTCTGGGACGGGCACGTCGTTATCGACGTGTCGGCGGCAGACTACAATTGCCTGACGGAGCTGCCCAACTACTGGGTACGCGGGATCGAGTCGGGAGACACCAGCGGAGGCAACGTCATCAAGGTCGACCACGAAGACATGGAAGGCACGGGCAGCCCGCAGGTGAGAACGAACGTGAGCCTGTTCATGGCCCAGGGAGCGCTCAAGGCTCCACTCCCGCGGATCACCAAGGTCTATTCCGCGAACACGACGGTCGGAAAAACAACCATCGGGCTATACTATCAGCGAAAGCGGGTCTGATATGGCAGACAGGGCGAGCAGGGGGGCCGTAGGTCCCCCGAGAAACCTTGACGAGCTTCTCTACGGCTCTACGCAAATGCAGCCTGTGACGAGAACGGCCTCCCCGGTGGCCGGGCTCGAGGTCCGGCCCCAGGAAATACTGCCCTCCGGCATGGATCCCTACGGCATCAGCCCGGAGGACAAGAGGAGGCAGGCGGCCGAAAAGACGCTCCAGATGCCCCAGACCAGAACCGCCGAACCTGTCGCCGGTCCTGAATACACCCCTCCGACGATAGAGCGGCCCGAAGACGGGGGGCAGCCCACGACTCGGCCGGCGGATCAGCCGTATCAGACAGCAGCGGGCAGAGCGCTGGAAGAAATGTTTTCGCCCGAGTGGACCCGGGGCCTGCAAACACAGATGGCCGAGACAACGGCCAGAGGAATAGAGAATCTTCGGGCGGGCGTGGCGCAACAGACCGCGGCGGCAGGACTCACGGGGCAAGGCGCCGGAAGACAGGCGATGGGCGCCGTAGAGGAGTTTGCCATTCAGGAGAACGCACGCAATGCTCTCAATGCGGAAATAGCAGGGCAGGAAGTCAAGGAGCGCGCCGTTGCACTCGCGACCCAGAGGGGATACCTGGACATCGGATTCAGGACTCAGGCCGTCAACGAGACAATGACGGAGATGCAGTCTCTGGTCAACGCCGGCGGCGAAGAAAACTTCCGCGCCGCCGAAGACCTCTGGAGAGGCACGTTCGGATACGACATCGACATGAGCCGATTCCAGAGCATTCAGGGCATGCAGGACTATTTCACCAGTGCGGCCAACGTGTCGAACCTGATAAACACGGGGAAGGACATCACTGACCCCGGTATCACGGCAGAGCTTCAGCAGATGTGGAACAACAGCGGCGGCTCCGGCACAATGGACCCGAAGTGGGCCGAGAACACATACAAGGGACTCGCCGTCGCCGGAAACTATTTCGATTACACACTGTCGCAAATTGAGGGCAGCGAATACCTTTCGCAGTTTCCCGGAGCGCAGGAGGCCGCCACGTTCTTCATGATCGATCAGTGGAGCGGGGCCATGGAAGGCTACGAGCGCATCAATCCGTGGGAAGTGCGCAGTGTGGACGGTACGGTCCTTGCCCGATTTGACGATTCGGCCTCTGCAAACAACTGGGCCGCGGACCAGGCAGGGCTCGGCGAATACGAAGTCGTCGAGAACACGAAGGACAGCACGTGGAAAGTCACAAGCCCGGGCACTGGTGACATTTGGGGCGGATATGGCACATACAAAGGCGGGGCCGTCTCGAATGATCCCGACGCCAGAACCGAATTTACCGACAGGATGCTCGATCTCGGCGTGACCGTAACCGGCGAAGAGGCGGGAGACTATTTCCGCGATGTCGGCAACGACAGGAAGGTAATCGAAGGCACGACGGATACACAGATCAGGGCATGGCAGGATGCAGAAGACGATGTGAGCACGACTATCGGCATAATGAAACAAGACGATGAATATGTTGGGGATTCGCCCGATGTCGTTCAATCCAAAATGCTCTCCGCCCTTATCAACAACAGCCTCGCGGAAGGGCTTGAAGAGATGGATGCGGGAGCGCGCGACAAAAAGGTCAAGGAGTACGGGTTCTATAACTACGGCCAGTTCAGCAGGGCAAAGGACGCCGTGAATGTAAGAAACACGGACCTGAACGTTGACGTGTACGGAACCTCCTCCAGAAAAACGGCCGGCGAAAAAAGCATGACAAAGTCCGGGATGTACAGCCTGATTGCCGCATACAATCCTGATATTTACGATGTAAGAAAAAACAGCAAGGAGTTTCCGAACAAGCTGGTCTTCAATCCGCAGCTCGGTGCGCAATTGAAAGCGGCGGCCGGAACGACGATTGAAATAGACCCCGGAGACGGCGGCGGATCAAGGATGTTTTATGTCGATCCCAACAACCCGATCGACAAGATTGACTACGGGACATTTTCGGACAGCGAAATACCGATGACGAAAGAGGGATTAAGGGTGCTCGATTCGGCCGACTCGCAATGGAAAACAATCGAGTGGCGCGGGAGGTGGACGTGGGGCGAGACAATGGCAAAGGCCAAAGACAGGATGAAAACTAACGGCTTCTCCGCCTATAACGATTCCGGGGGATTCACATCTTCCGGCCTTGAGGGTTAAAAGATGGTTGTCGTAACCGGGCCACCTCGCAGCGGGACCAGCATGGTCATGCAAACACTGCGCCTGCTCGGCATGAACGTCGTCGGGGTGCCGCACCTCTATGAGTTCGGGCCGAGGGAATTTAATCCCGGAGGATACTGGAGCCTGCCCGCGGCCGACTATATCGAGGGAATCAGAGACAACCGATACGAGGGTCGAGCGCTTAAGGTGCTCGGCGGATGGCTGAAAAACATCAACCCCATGGTCGTCAGTCGCATTATCAGGTGCAGGCGCCGCATCTCCGATTCCGTGGTTTCGTTTACCCGGCTGTGCAATGCTTCGGATCCCAGAATCGCGTGCAGCCCCCCGGAACCCATTACCGTCGTTATGGACCACGAAATGCAAACCAAGCGCTTTCTCGGTCTATACAAGGGTCCCGTTCTGGAAGTCGATTACGATATCGTGTTGCATCAGCCAGCCAGAGAAATATCGAGGATAGCGGACTTCGTGCGCATGAAAAACGCGAACAAGCTCAGGGCCATAGAAAATATACAAAGGAGAAAGCCATGCCCCTCGCAGTCGCGCTGATAGCTTCATCCGGGCTACTACAGTCTGGGATGGGCATTGTCGGAACCGGAGTACAGGGTGCTCTCAGTCTCAGGGCCACGCGCGAAGCCCAGAAAGAGGCGAGAGAGATGTACGAAGAGGAGTCCGCTGAGCGCATGCGCCAGTTCGAGATAGGGACCGGTCTTTCGAGGAAAAGCTTGCAGATACAGGAGCGGCAGCAGGAGGCGAACGAGTGGTTCCAGCAGGCGCAGGTCCGCCAGAAACGCGACGAGTTTCAGTTCATGAAAGGCCAGTACGCGCAGCAGCGTATGGACTTGCAGTATTCCAAGATTCTGGACATGATGAACAGGGACGAGAACCTGAAAAACGCTCTGCTCGCAAAGCTGACGCAGCGGCCAAGGGAGATCGGATATGTCATATAATCCGCACGACTACATCCCCGATTTTACATGGGCCGGACAGTTGTTCGACAAGATCGGGCAGACGCTCGCGTCCGGAACGCAGGTCGCGGTTGGGGCAGTTGCCAACAAGCAGTCCGTAGACCAGGCGCGCGATCAGGCTCTGGACGCTTTCACCAACCTCGGGATCGAGCGGCTGGGGCTGGACTACAGAAAGCCCGAGGATGGAGGGCCGTCGGAGGCCGAGCGCTTTGCCGCAAAACAGGTGCGCAAGCCAACGGCAAACGACTATCTCGATCCTGAGCACTATCTCAAGCAGGCCGCCGACCTCGTCACGACGTTCGATCAGTACCAGCAGGCATACGCGGACTATCAGTTCACCCGGTCGCAAAACCCCGGCACGCCGCCCACCGAGCCGCCACCGATGCCGAAGTGGGGCATTACACCGGAACAGAACCTCGAAGGCCAGAAGAAGTGGTATGACCGCAAGTACGCCCGATATTTGAGTGGAATCGGCCAGCCTGTCAGACAGCCGCTTTCGGTTCAGGCGAACCAGCTTCGGGCGAGACCAACGCCATCCGCCGCCCCCGGTCCCGACGAACGGCCGCAGTATGCGCCGGGCGCAGGCCCCTGGGCTCCGGGATCGCAGCTACAGGTCACGCCTCAAACCGCGACACCCACCCAGACCGGAAGAACACCACCGGCACCCGTCACGGGCGCCCCGACAACGGCCGGAGCGGGCGTCGGCCCTCTTGCGCAGTTCCAGATGCCGATTCAACAGCAACAGGCCGGAATGATGGCCCAGGGGGTGATGTCCGGAAGGGTGCCCGAGTCTCAGTTTCTTATAGAGCAACAGCAGGAAACGCTCAAGCGCGCGACCGACATGCTCAAGCAGGGTCAGGAAATGCAGCAGTTTCTCATCGAGCAGTACGGTCCGAAACAGCCTCCCGAGGGGATGGCCCCGAGCGCCGCCGAGCTTGCGACCGGCGAGTTCAGAATGCCGCTTGCCGAGCGGTATGAGCCCCCGCAGCGACCGGCATGGACATACGGTGCCGGAGGGATATCCGAGGACATAAGGCGCGAACAGAACATCACGAGAACCAGGAGTTTGATTGGCACCTCGATCGACCGCATGGGCGACTACCGCAGGAGGGGGGTTGCAAGAGACACGCACATATCGAATATCGCCGGGTACTTTACCGATCTTATCAGAAACCTCACGGCCATCGGTGAGCCGCAGGAATCTATCGAGAGGCAGATTGCCGCATACGAATCTCAACTGAGAAAGATCGACCCCGACGCGGCCGACCAAGTATTTGGAACACGCGAAGGCGAAGGCGCAGCCCCCGCCGCCGGAGTGGGTCGAAAGCCAAAGTTCACGCTTCAACCAAGTCCGCCCAGATAGACCTTGCTATGGCCGACACTCTCACATACAAGAACAACGACACCGGCAAGATGGTCCGCTTTGTCTGGAACGCAGAGGCCCCGCCCACCGAAGTCGATCTCGAAGAGATATACCAGGAAGCCGAACGCACCAATCAGTTTTACGAGGAGCCGTCGCCCGGACCCGTCGAAACCGCAAAGGCAATAGGCAGGAAGGCGATAGGGCTTTTCCGCCGTCCGGCCGCGCCGCAGGAAGAAGAACCACAGCAGCCGAGCGAGGCCCTTGAGGTCGAGCCCAAGCCGCTCAGCGCAATGGCCGGCGGGCTTATCGGCAGAATGGGCATCCCCGAAGAACCGCCGGAAACGCCGCGGGCGCCGGAGCCATGGTCTCAAGGCTACAAGCGCCTCATGAGGGAACGCGAGACTGCGAAGCGCCTGTATGAAAAGGCGCATCGCCCGCCCCAGGGCTTACAGGTTACGGGCGAACCGACCCCGCCTCCGCCCGAGGTCGGCCGGGCGGTGCGCGTTGCCGAAGCGGTCGGAGGATACCCGCTTGCCAAGGAGGTCAGAAAGGCACTTCCTCCGTGGCTGATGACCCCGGACGAACAAGAGGAGTGGGAGCGGGAAGAGGTGTTGCGCGAGGCAACGCGAATACAGGATGAGCTCGACAGGAAATACGGAAAGCTTCGCGGCTATGCCACAAAGGAAAAGGTCGCCGGGGAACTGGACCGGCTGGTTGAAGAAGTAAAGCCGGAAGGCTTGCGCTCCACCGTCAAAGAGCGCGTTCTCGAAATGCAGAGCACTCGCGGCGAGCGCATCCTTGCCCCCTTTGCGGAAGCTGCCGCCATAGTCACGGAATTTTTCGAGAGAAAGCCGGACCCGCGCGCGTACATCAGCCCGAAGAGAATGAAGTTCGGACCTGAGTACACAGAGCAAGTTCGCAGGGGAAGAGAGGTCTCCGAGAAGCTCGGGATCAACCCCAAGAATGTCAATTTCGACCAGGACAATAACCCGCAATTCACTACCGACCAGACGGCTCTTCTGAGGCAGGTCTTTGAATACGCCGTAGGAGAAGGCGGGGAAGCAGCCGAATCGCAGGCCGCGGGCATGATGGACGACTTTGTCGCGTACCTCACCGAGGCCGACTTCCAGCGCGCGAAGGAAGAATACGAACGGGGCGGTGTTGCGCCGCACCTTGCCCGGATCGAAGACGTGCTGGACCCGAAGGATGAGCGCAGAACCGACCTTGAAAACGACATTCGGAAGATCGAGGAATCTCCAAACTACGGTCTTGTTCGCAACACCATCAATTCGGCCATAGAAGGCCGCCTCGGCATGGCCATCGACCAGCTTATCTTCGACGCGGCCATGATGATGAACGAGAAGGAGGCCCGAAAGGCCAACGATCTCAGGCATCGTTTTTCGGAAGTCGTGTCGAAGCGGGCAGGCGACCGTAACGCCATTGCCAATGCGTACTACGATGCCATACGCATGATCGTGCCGATGGTGGAAACCGGGCTGAAGGGAAAAGTCCCGGTTATCGGACAGCTCTGGAGCGTCTCGGAGTGGGCCAAGCAGGGTTCGGGCGACATGCACGGCACCATGCTCGATCAGGGTGTCGATTTCGAAACGGCCAGAAGCGTCTCCGCCATGGCGGGCGTGCCCTATGCGTTGATCGAAAGGTTGCAGCTTGGCCAGATTGTCAGCGGCATAAGCGAAGCTTCCATGAAAAGCGCTGCCTTCAAGGGCATCAAAAAGGCGTTCATGCGCCTTCTGTCGGAACGCGGACCCGAGTACCTGGTGCAAGTTTCGGAAGAAGGGTGGCAGGCGGTCATGTCTGAAGTCGCGGTAGAGATTGCCCGGGAGGCTTCGGGGCTTGGCGCGCGGAATATGGACGACTGGCAAACGGCCCTCATGGAGCTGTCGCGCGTGTTCTGGGACGAGGCAGTGGGAGCAGGTCCGGGCATGGGCTTTCTACAGGCGCTCGGGCTTGGACGGGGAGCATACCAGATCAGCCGCGAGATGTATTCAAACATAAAGCACGGTCCGGCAGTAAGGCGGGCGCAGGCCGAAGGAGAGCGGGCTCAGCGGGCCGAAGAGCAAGAGGAGGCTGAGGCGGAACGCGCAAGACAGGCACCGCCCCCGGCCGAAGAGGCGCCACCGGCAGGCCCGCCCCCGGCCCAGGAAGCTCCGCCCGCCGCCGAGGCCCCCCCGGCCGGAGAGGCTCCTCCGGCCCAGGAAGCTCCGCCCGCCGCCGAGGCCCCCCCGGAAGCACCAGCGGTCAAGCCGATCATTTCGGAAGAAGGGGTGATCGACCTCGAAGACATATCCACGCTCAAGGACGATCTCCAGAGAGCTCGTGAGGCGAAGAGGAAGGCCCGGGACACATCGGATCCCGACCAAAACGCCCTTGTGGCCGCAGATCAGGCGCACCAGCGCCTCGAAAACCGCTTCTCCGGCGCCATGCCTCCGCCCCAGAGCAAGGAAGAGATATGGCAACGAACCGCACGCCCGGTCAGAATACTGTCCGAACGCGAACGATACGCCGACGATGCTTATTGGGAAGAGTCCGTCCCGATGATCAAAGACCTGGCCGCGATGTCGCGCGAAGGGGTCTACCTCGACGAAGACGGTGTAGGCATTCAGACCGAAAGCGCGATGAATCACGCGTTCGACGAGGCTTACCAACGGCGTGACGAGCACGGCGAGTTCATGGCCGCAAGGGGAGACTTGCAGAACCTGAGACGGCTGAACTCCGCAATCGGGCATTCCGGCTCGAACTACATCATGTATCGGCTTGGCCAGACGATGCGCAAGGCGCTCGCGAAAGTGCGCGGCACCGAGTACCGCCCGGGTATGGGCGACGAGTTGGGGCTCGGCGGGCACATGACCGAAGCCCAAATGCGGTCCACGATCGACAAAATAGAGAAGGAGCACAACTCCTGGGTCGACACGCTCACGTTGCAGGATGTCGTTGACCAGGCAGCCAAAGACGGCTTTTCCGTATCGATTGCAGAGGGTTACAGCCCGGAGACAAAGCTGTCGGAACTCGGCCATCCCAAACACGATAACATGCCGACCGGGGCAGGAAAAATACACTTTGGCATGGCGGCATCCAAGAACCATGACAATAGACACGAGTTACTGACAGCCGCCGATCAGGACTTGGACACGAAAATCGGTGGGATACTTGGCAAATTAACTGAGAAACTTGTTGACAGCGAAGGCAATCGGCTATATACTTTGGGTAGGGACGATCAGGGCAACCCAGTCTACAGGAGGACTGAGCATGGGCGAGTCAAGGGAGAAGCGGCTCCGGGAGCAGGGGCTCGGGGGCCTGACGTTCGAGGAGCGCCTGAAGATATACAGCAAGAGCAAGGACCCGGGGGTCGCGGCGAGGGCGAAGCTGGTCCTGGCGGAGGCCGAGGAGCGCGCCCGGAAGAGGCGGGAGTCTCTGCTGAAGACATAGCGGAACTGGAAGAATTACGGCGCTTCCGTGACAGGGTCGAGCGAGCGCGCGCCCTTGCCGGCGAAATGGATGGCGAGATCGAGCTGGGGGAGGCCCTCGCGGCAATCGAGGAGCAGGATGCCGCCGCCGCCGAGGGCGAAACCATATCAACAGAAGAGGCCCTTAACCGATCAAGAGAAAAGGCCACAGAGTTCGCGTTCGGCGCACAAGAAAAACCCACGGCCGAGGCCGGGCCGGCACCTGATGGCATTCGGCAAGACGAATGGAATGCCATGTCGCCCGGGGAGCGCGAAGAGATAATCTCCGGCTATGAAAGCGTGGAGCAGGAAAGGCAGGAGGCCGAGCTCGCAGAGCGCAAGAGAATCGCCAACAGGCAGGCGGAGATCGCTCATGCGTTCCGAAAGATTTTCAACCGCATTGCTGGTCCCAGGGCATACAATCGGTGGTTGAACTACGAAATCCCGGCATCCCTGCCGCGAGAACTATACCAGAAACTTCACGACGCCGTAATAGAAGAACTCAGAGGGGTCAACAAGGATTCGGACTTCAGGAGAGAATGGATCGAGGCCCGAATGCCTGTCAGTACGGACATGCAGGAAGAGGTCACGATTCAGGAGCTGCACGGCATGCTCCGCGATATCTCGACGAAGGGACAGGTTGAACAAGGCTTTTTCGAGGAGGAAGAAGAAGTCCCGCTTGAGGCCACAAGGGAAGAACGCGAACGCCGGGAGCGCGAAGAAGGAGAGGAAAAGGAGCCGCCGCCGAGCCCGACCGACAGAAACTACAAGCAGCCGAAGCAGAGCAAGACCGAAACCGAGATACAGGAGACGCTTCAGGCGCTCGACCTCACGCACATACCCGGCCTCGACACGCCGCTACAGCACGCGATTCAGGACGGCTTGCAATACTCCCTTGGAGGATACGCCGAGGGACGCGGCAGGCCGGTCATGCTTCAACTCCCGGAGATTCTCGAGCTAGTCAGATTTCTGAGAAGCGCATCGCCGATTCTCAAAGACAGAATCCGCCGCAAGTTTACCATAAGCGGGGCATTCAATCCGAAGACCGGGCAAATACTGCTGCGCAGGGACATCTTTCGAGGCCCGATCATCGCCGAGGCCGAAGGTTCGTATCGCAACATGGCGATCATGCGCGACCGCATAATCGACGAACTCATATCACAGGGCATTCCTCAAGACGAGATCGATGTGGTCATGCGGCCGATACGCGGCGGCAAGGCGACCAGGCTGACCGTCTACCGGCTTGACCCGTCTTATGCCGGAAAGGTGTTGGCACACGAGTTCGGTCACCTGCTCAACACCATCGCCGAAGACCCCGAGCTTATGAACTCGGTCCGCGGGAACATCCTCGGCCGGATTGCCACTCTGTACAAGCACATCAAACACACGCTACCGGCCTACCCCGGCGCCCCCGGTCCCGTCTCGGCCGAAGAAAAGCGGGCCATTCGAGAGGCCGCCCAAGAGCTTGTGGGCAAGGGCGTCGAAAAAGAGGTGGACGAAGAAATAAAGACCGTGCTCGGCGTTACTCCTGAGATCGTCACCGGCATTCTGGGCCGCTCCATGGACGACATGCGGACCTCGCATCCGGCCCTTTACGATTATCTCGCAAAACTGGATCGAGCGGAGAAAAAGCGCGTTCTCGTCATGGCCCTGCGCGACCATGTTGTGGCCGATGAACTCAAGAAGTTCGGAGAGGAAATACGGGTCAAGACCGGCAAAAAGACAAAGGTTTTCGTCCCGGCAACAGCCGAAGACAGAATGAGAAAATACGAGGAACTCCTGAGAAAGGAAATTGAGCGCAGGCAGGTGGTCGAAAAGGCCGTCATCATGGACGAGCTTCTCAGGCTGACGAAAATATGGCGCCCATACGATTCGAGCAAAAAGACGGACTACACGAAGTACCGGGCAAGCCCCGACGAATTGTACGCCGATGCAATCTCCGCCCTTCTCAATGATCCCGAGCTTCTCATGAAAGAGGCCCCCGTCTTTTACAAGACCTTTTTCTATTACGCCTCGCGCAAGGGTCCGGTCGCCCAACAGTATCTCAAGATTCAGCGGGAACTCGAAAAGAAGGGTATTCTCGAAAGGCGCGCCCGGGGACTGAGAAAGATGTTTGCGGAAGACACCGAGAACGCACTTGCGAGGCAGCTTGCCGAGCACGCTGGAATAATCACCCAGTGGCGCGAAGCCTGGGCAGCGCTCAGCCAGTTGACATGGGACAAAAACAGAGACGCGATTAAAAAGAAACGCCGCGCCATGAAAAAGGGCATGCACATCCCCGACACTGAAGACCCGCAAACGCAAATACAGAAGTTCGGGCACACGACTTCGATGCAGACGGGATACATGCACCGAATGTTCGCCCTCCTGCGGGCGGCTCAAGAAGAGGGAGTTGATCTCGAAGACCTGAACGAAGTTGCGTTTGAAGAAAGGGAAATGTTCGACAGGGAGCGCAAGAAGATTGCAAGCGCGAAGGGTTTTACTCCTGTAATCGCAGCCGAGCAGAGAGAGCACCTGCGACGGAAGGTCGGCCCCGAGAAATGGAAAAAGCTGCGCAAATACCTGCACGCCTGGCGGGCAATGCGCTTCGAGGCAATAGTAAAGCCGTGGGCCGAAAGCGGCATGCTCTCGAAAGAGCAGGCCATATACGTGCTGAACAATCCCGCGTATGTCACATATAACGTCGTGGACGAGTTTCTTCAGAAACACGGCACCGCGAGCAGCCTTGTCACCTTCAGGCACCAGGTTGGATCGCTTGCCAATATCGAAAACGTCATCAGTGCCACCATCGCCAAAGACCTGTCGATTATACGAGCGATGAACCGGGCCGAGGCATGGAGCGCGTGGAAGCGCTTCACCGACAAAGCCATCGAAAACGGATACCTGCCCGAAGAGGACAGGCACGTCAAGCTCGACAGAAACACCGATCCCGTCCCTCCCGACATGGAAAAGGTGCTGGTCGAGGAGGACGGCAAGCTCAACGCATACGTAGCCACGCCGGGAATAGCGCTTTCGTTCAACGAAGACCCGGGCCTCAATGTCGCGTTGACGAAGTTTCTCAATGTGGCCGGATGGCCGAACAGGGTGGTAAAGGCCCTGTACACAGGATGGAATGTCGGCTTTGCGCTGACGAACCTGAAGCGCGACTATGACCGCACCGTTTTCCACGCGCCGGGCATGCTCGCGCCGGGCTCCCACTACTTCATGCTTTTGCCCCGATACCTTGAATCTATATGGCCTGTGTTCGCAACAGTCGCACTGAACCGGCCTCCCGAAGAAATCATCCGCATGTACGAGCGCGGAGAGCTGTACAGTGTGCTCAGCCATCGAAGCATGGACAATGACTCAAAGGCGCTGGAGCGGCAGTTCGCACGATTCAAGCTCGGCAAGGACCTGACGCCGAAGGTTCTTCAGCCGGCTTCCAGAGCCCTCGATACCATTCTCAGGTTCAACGAAGCCGTGGAGCTTATCGGCAAGGTCGCGGCGAGAAAGTACCTGGACAAGTTCTATGCCGGCTGGCCGGAGATGAAGAAGCACGTCTACGTCACGACGCACCTGGGCTCTCCGGACTACTCGCGCACGGGTCGCGCGGCTCAACTGATTTCGATATTCGCCATGTTCTACAATCCCCAGAAAGAGGCCCTGCGGTCCGACGCCGAAGTGTTCCGCGAAAGGCCGGTCGAAACCACTCTCAAGGCAATCAAAAGCGTGGTCATCCCGGCCATGTTCGAATATTTCCTGCTCAAGGGGGTGGCAAAGCACTGGTTCGACCCCGAGGACCCGGAAGAAAAACCGGCTTGGGAGTTTTTCGATTTTCTTCACCGGTTTTATCAGTCGGTCAGCATCCACGATCTGCACAATTACGGCACCATACCGCTTGGGCAAAACAAGGACGGCACATTCAGCGCGTTTCGGATTCCGCTTGACGAGTCGCAGCGGGCCATGCGCGGCCTGATCTGGGCCATGCTCGAAGCGAAAGAGGGGGACTACGATCCCGCCTATTTTCTGGATGTCATCAACTACATGGGCGACCAGTTGCCGTCCACCGCCCCGCTCATTGAGTTGAGCGGTGACATCTACCATTTTGCCACCGGCAAGAATGTGTACGACGCCTGGTATAACCGGTGGGCGATACCCGAAGTCTACTCCAAGGGCTCGCTGAGAAAAACCGTCGCGCCAATCGCGTTCCGATACCTGTTCAACAAGTACGGAGGACGCGGTTTCTACAAGCTGCCATGGGGACAAGAGACGGTCCCGAGGAAGCCCCTGAACCAGCTTCTCGACGTTCAGATACCGATATTCGACCCCGTGCTGGACCGGTTCTACAAGGTGTACGAGCCCTCAAGCGGAGAAAGACAGCGGCTGTATGGATCGATCCTGCGCCCGATAGAGCGCACCATCCACGACGAGCGCTTCGAGCGCGCGAAGCTTTTGGCGGGCCTGCTAGAAGAAAGCGATTACGCGCCCGATCTCGACATGGCGGCCGAGGCGTGGGAAGCGGTCTGGGGGAACTGGGAAAAGGACATGCGCAAGGCAGTCAAGGCGGCCGAGCTTGAAGGTAATGAGGCCAAGGCCGAAAGCCTGAAGGCGAAGCTCGACCGCGGGCCGCCCGTAACCGTCGAACAGTATCAGAATACGTGGATGCGGCTCACGACCCTGAAGTTCGGAACCATGTGGGAGCGCCTGCTGCTCGCGTTTGCGAACCAGCCGGACGAGGTGCACGAACCCATCCTCGAACACATATACGCCATCAGGCTCGGGGAAGAGCAGTCGAAGAAAAAGAGGGGGGAAAGATACAAGACGGTCAGGGAACTGAGAGACGAAATAGACGGAATGAGGATGAAGATCAGCATATACGGCAACTTGATCGGGAGAGGCGAGGGTGAGCGATGACTTTGCGACGCGAGTCGAAGTCGATGGCATCGGCAGAAGGATCAACAGGGCCGAGGTCGCTCATGCCGCCCTTCAGGCAGAGCTTCGACAGAGGGTGGCCGGCCTTGAATCGTGGACCCAGGACCAGGAGCAGGGCTTGAAAGAACTGAACACTGAAATGCACGTTCTCGACGTAAAGGTGTCGGGCATGAAAGACGAGATCGTGTCGAAGTTGAGCACTCGAATCGGCATCATGATTGCGGTTATGACAGCCGTTCTCGGTATTATTGCATTTTTCAAGTAGAGGACGAACATGGCTGTGTATCGGGAAGCCCTTGTTTCGATAGCGTCGCGCTACGCGACGGGCGCGGTCGTTCACGCCACGACCGAAGACTCCATTCGCAAGCACTGGTGTCAATTCTTCTGCCAGTTTCCTTCGGACAAGCCTGTAAACAACCAGGTTGGGACCATACGTGTGCCCCGCGACTACTGGCGCGACTCACTCGTGACCCGGACCCGCATGCTGACGGCGCAGCAGTGGGACGACGTAGTCTCTATCTGGTCCGTCGGGCTGCTTTCCGACTGGATAGACGCCGAAAGCGCCGGGCTCGCCGTCGCCTTCTGGAACAGCGTAATGGAGCCGGTCCACGGCTTGCGGGACATCCTTGGGCTCGATGCCCGGGGCGACATCAGCATGGTCGATGCGTGGCCGTGGGGATCCGGGGAAAAGACGGCGTTCTATCCGTTCACCGTGACGGCCAGCGATTCGGAAATTGCCGACGCCGCCGGCAGAGACGAAAAGGGCCTGCCCCTGCGGTCGCTCGACATCAATTCGCTGTCCATGAGCTCGATATCGAGAACCGAAATACTCAGCCCGACCACCCTGGTTGAGCCGAGGCGCAATCTTCCCCTCGACAAATCACTCTTCGGAGTATAGACATGGCTTTCCAATACGATGACTTGATCGGGACCGGTGAGACCTACACGACGATCTCCGCGTGGGAGTCGGCCAGAAACGTATCCGAAGCCTGGACCGGCGACCGGCGCGGGCGGTGCAAAGCAGAAAACTTCGGCGGCGCGTTCATGATTGGGCTCGGGAACGACGACACCACCAATACCTACTGGCTGGTCCTGACATCGGATTCCGGGGCGGAGCACGATGGCCGGGCGCACGAGGTCTCGGGCGCGGGCAATGCGAGAATAGATTCATCCAGCGGGCGCGTGGTATCGATTAACGACTCCCGGATCGAGGTATCGTGGCTGGAGATCCGCGGCGCGTCGGGGACCGCCGCGGACGGCGTGAAATCGGCCGGGGACAATACATGCCGCGTACATCACAACGTCATCCACAAGAACCAGTCAGGCAACAATGCCGACTGCGTGGAAGCCGAGGGCGACGGCATGGACGTGTACCGTAACATTCTGTACGGCCCGAAAGACTCGGGCGCGAACGGAAAGTGTGTCCGGATGGCGGCGGGCTCCCCCGATGTAATGAATTGCCTGCATAATACGGGATTCGCCGCGACCGACGAGGGTTTGGACGACAACGGCGGGAACAGCGTATGCAAAGCGAACTGCTCCTTCGACAGCGCGTCGGATGATGTGAAAGGGTGGCTGACCGAAGATGACAACGCGACCAGCGACGCGACCGGAGATGCCGGGGCCGGGTTGACGAATCTCACATCATCGAACGAGGTCAAGAACCCTACAACGACCTGGGCGAATACCGATCTGCGAATCAAGGACAACACGGCGACGATCTATCAGGCCGGGAGCGAGACGTTCTCCACGGCGACGTATCCGGAGATCGACGTGCCGATCACCGCCCGGGGAACTTCGATTACGGGCGACTGGTCTATCGGGGCCGACGACATTGTCGCCGGGGACGTGACATACGAACACACCAAGAAAACGGTCACGGCCACAAAGAAAACCCACGGAATTGCATGGGCCTATCAACATGGGGCGGCGGCGAAAACCGCCACCAAGGGCACCCACGGCACCGGGCGCACACAGCCTCACGCCACGGGCACGGCTACGGCAACCGCCGGGACTCACACGCCGACGGTGGCTCAGCCTCACACGACAACGGCCGCGGCGGCCACCCCCGGCTCTCACTCGATTGCCAAGACGTTCCTGCACACCGTAATGTCGGTTACGGCCTCCGCCGGCACCCACATTGCCACGGACATCGCCATTCATACCACGAAAGCAGTCTCCGCCACCACCGGGACGCACGGCGTCCTCGTGACGGTCACTGTGGCCCACACCCTCAAGGCCATTACTGCCACGAAGGGCTCGCACTCCGGGCTGATCACGGCAATCCAGACGGCCACTTCAATAACCGCGACCAAGGGAACGCATGCTACCCAGGTGACGGTTGTTTTTGGACATACGAACACCCCGGTCATCGCCTCAAAGGGCACTCACGGGGTTGCGAAAGCGTATATTCACACTGTGGCGGCGAAGGCCGCAACGACCGGAACGCATGCCCCCGTCTACGCCGTAGTTCACGGCACGATGGCGGCCACTGCTTCCAAGGGAACGCATGTCCCGACGGACATTGCGATCCATACGAAAACAGCGGTATCGGCAACGGCCGGGGATCATGTTCTCGCATACGCGATATCGCACACGACAACGGCCGCGGCCGCGACACCGGGAACCCACACGACGCACATCATCATTCTGGGTTCCGGGCAAGGGCTTGATGCCCGAGGCGGGGCGGTCATAGGACCGATAGGCATTACCATTTAACCGAAAGGGGCCTCACATGGCCGACATCATTCCTCACGATTTCTTCCGCTCTCTCATGGAGAAAGAGCAGGACCTGAACGCAACCGACACGATCAAGGTTGCGCTCATCAAAAACACGTACACTCCGGACGTCGATCATACGGCGTATTCGGATGTGAGCGGTGACGAGCTTGCCAACTCGAACGGATACACGACCGGCGGTGAGACGGTGACGGGCGCCGTGTCGGACGACGACTCGAACGATCTGGCGAAGTTCGACATCTCCGATCCGACGTGGACTGCATCGGGCGGGACTCTCGGCGGGGCCGCGGCCAGGTACGGCGCGGTGTACAACGCCACGACGGACGACCTGATCTACATCATCGACTTCGGGGCCGACCAGACGATCACGGACGGTCAGCAGTTCACCATTCAGATCGATTCAGACGGGCTGTTCACTATCGCATAGCGAGCGGAACGTCGGGGAACAGGGGTCGAGAACCCAAGGAGACACGGCCCCTGTTTTTCCTATGCTTATAGCAGACTTCACCAACTACGGCATCGCCAACTTCACTCCAGGCGAGGTACAAGCAACCGGCGCCCGGATCGAAGACGTGAACGTATTTCTCCTCGTGGCGCTTCAGAGGCTTCGGATCGCGCTTGATCGCCCGATCACCCTCTTGCCGGCGGGCCTGACAACAGGGTCACACGCGAGCTTCCAGCACCCGAACGGAACAGCCGCGGACATTGTCGTTCACGGGGCAGGAACGGACATTACGCCAAAGCGCGTGATCTACAGCGCGATTGATGCGGGATTCAGAGGCATAGGTCTCTACTGGAACGGGGTGGTCTACAGCTTCCACTTCGATCTCGGCCCCGACATCAGGAGGTGGGCCTGGAGGCGAACCCAAGGCGGGCCATGGGAGAAGGGCGAGCTTTACGTAGACATGAAGGTACGCCCCTGACTACTCCGGCTTACGCTCTACCCGATAGTTCTTTTCAACAAAAATGGTTCCCTGGCGATAATCCAGCTTCCGGTCGTATATCCCGACCTCCTTTTCGATCTTGGTCCACAGCAGAGCCGCCGCGGCGTCTATCTGGCGCATCGTGTACCGTGCCGCTTCCCGCTCTTTGGTGATGGTCTTCATGTCCGCGTCCAGCTCGGGGGACAACGGGCCGACAGGCTCCATTTCGGGGGCGTCCCCCGTCAATTGCCTCAGCAGGTTAATCAGGTCCACTACTCCTCCTTTTGAAAAGCCGAATGTACCACAACGTCCTCGCGCATAGCCGATCGTTTTAATGTCGGCTTGCGCGTGTTGTGTTTTGTTTTTCGCGCCCGTCCATAATGTTCTCCCGGCGCTCTTACGCATTGGTGTATATCAGAACTACTTCTTCCATTTTCTCTTGTGCCTGTTCCTCGGTTATTTCTTCACCGAGATATTCAAAGCGGTCGATAACATCGTCAACGTCGAGGAAAATTTCTTCTTCGCAACAGTAGTATGGTGTCTTTTCCACTTTGGTAATGTGCTGTTGCGTCCACGACTTGTCTTCGCAGTGTTCATCTGATGACGCAATGTGTATTTTCAGTGTTGGGTTTTGTTCCGCTAACGCAACAGCTTCCTTCAAAAATTCAAGCTGTGTTTTCATTTCTATTTCCTCTCTTGCGCCGGGCTATAATATTCAATTTCTTGGCGCGAAAAATTGCACACAACGGAATAGTATGCAGAAGTGCGAAGCATTTGGCTTTAGCCCTCGCTGCATACGGTTGTTGGTTGATGCGGAAACGGCGACTCCATATTATTCTGCCGAACCGCTGGTCTTAACAAAACGAATAACTGTTACCACATCTGAGAGTTTCTTTCCGATTAAGGCGCAAAACTCTTCGCGTGTTGCACACATGCCACCTTCTGCCTCCAAATCAGCCAATGGCATATCAGCAAGGCGCTCTGGGTAAGGGGCGCACGTAAGCCGGAACGTACCAATACGCTGCCCTCCGGCAAACGGAACTTTGTCCCATGCTGTATGATCTACGCGACCCTTCTCGTACCACTTTTGCCATTGGCGGCGGTACTTCTCAGGCCAATCACGGCGAGTAACTGTTTTGCGCCCGGAAAGAAACTCGGACTTTGTTAATGCGAAACTGATTGATGCCATGCAACCTCCTAAGCGGTTCGGCCTACAATGAAAAAGAGACTTGGAGTTTCAACTAACGGTTCCGGCAATGTGTGCTGGCCGGTACTCCGGCATGTGCGTAGCGCACGGGTTGCGCCTGTTGTTTGCTGTACCGGGGCACTCCACAGTGTCCTGCGCGCCCCCTTCGGCCCAGGACGGGCCGCTCTTTGCCCTGTAACTCTTTGATATTATTGGGTAGAAAAATAATTGCATTTTTATTAAAAAACTATTGACTTTCTTCCTAAAATATGGTATATTTAGTACAGAGAGCAGGAAACAACCAACTAAACACAGGAGGACAGAATGGGCGACAGAATCAAAATCAGAGCTGGCAGCAAAAAAAACGGGGATGAAATCAACGGCAAGAAAATCACTGGATTCGGCAAGGTTTGGGACGAGCGCGTTACCGACGATACGGCTTGCTGCTACGGAATGGAGCCTGGCCCTGATTACTACCCCCCGGTCAAAATGCAGTACGCCTATTTCAACTAATAACAACCGGGGGCAATGAGCCCCCACAACTCTACGGAGGACACTATGTGTATCACAGTTGACAGCCGCAGACGCGACATCAAATCTGAGCAGGTCGTGAAATACGAGAACGAACACAGTACGCCGGTGCAGTGGAAGCCGATTCGCAAAATTAGCCCTGACAGCACCAGGCTGACCCCGGTCGCTCGATTCATCGCAGACCGTGCCGATGGCAAATATATCGGCGGCATGCTGCTGAACGGGTTTCTGGTGCGCGTAGAGGGCGCTGCCGGTTCGCAGTACACCATCGACGTAAAATGCCATGGGCAGGAAAAGGCCGACAAAATGTACTCCGTTTACGGCCTGGACAAAAACGAACGCGCAACAATCCGTGGCTGGCTGTTCCCTGTGTTCGAGCCTGAAATGGACGAAACGCAGTATTTCAACAACGAGGCGCAAAAAATGACTGCCGCCGCCGGTGTTGGCGGGCGCATTATTATCAACGGTGAAATACTGGAGGTTACCAATGACTGAACAGAAATTCAAATCCGAAATGCGCCGCGCTGAAACAATACGCGGCCTCGCCGATCCAATGATGGCAGAGTATTGGGCTGGATACATTCGAGGGCTGCGCCGCGCATACCACAGAGAGAAATTCGGAACCGATGAAGAGCATAAGAAATGGTTGTCTGCCGCGAATAGCCGCGACGAATCGCGCAAACAGCGAGGACGCGGGTACAGGGACGGGCTCGCGTTCGGCGATGTTTCCAGCCGAATCGGACGGCCACCTGTGGGTGATACAGTGTTCGATAAACTCACGGTGCCGAGCGAGCTAAAAGCCGCGATAGAAGCCAAAGCCGCCGAGATTGGCATTTCTGTTCCCGATGCTCGCCGTGAGGCATATCGACTATTTACAAAATAGAATAGCATTTCTTCGCTTTTCTCTTGGCCCGCACGACGCGGGCCTTTTTGTTTTGGGGCGCGCCTATAATATTCTGGTTTTCATTTGCCATATTGCGTATAACGTCCCGGCCCACTCGCCCGAAGTGCGGTACTCCGCATTTTGGGCTGGGCCTGTTATATGCTGTTTTGTCAACTCTCCACATTTTTCTTTTTGGGGGCGGCTTCCACGCGACACTGCTGCAAATACTTCTCGGTTATTTTTGACACCGGAACCTTGACCAATTTAAGCTGATACACGTTCTCGCACTTCGGGCAATACATTGCCGTGCTTAAAAAACCATTCGACACTTCGCGCAAAGTCTCTCCACACTTACAATACGCATCTTGAATGTGCGGAAAAGCAACCAATCTGAAATTATCGTATACCATTTAGCCCCCAAAACTATAAATTAAAAGGTTGACAAAATTGCATATAACGGGAGGGCAAACGCCGGATGCGTACTCGTTTACGGCTTGGCCTGTTGTGTGTTGCCAGCCGTGCTTCCACTGCATTCCGCGCGCACCTTCTGATACTGCTCCGGCAAGCGTCCGGTTATTACAAAATGGCAAGCGGCAATCAACTGCTCACGAGTTGCTGTAGACTCACCGATGATTGTTGCAAGCGGCTCATGCTGACTTTGTATCTCGGCAAACCGGCACATGATAGTCTTGTTTTCGAGACGCTGCCCAGCGTAATTATACTGCTGGTATGCCGCGTCTTTTTCCGCTTGCGCTTGCATGTACCTTCCAAAATCTGATGCTGCCATAATCAACCCTTTCTTGTGCGCGCCTATAAATTCAAAGGCACGGCTGGTTTCACACAACTCCCCGCAATGTGCACCATTACCCCTCTCCCGATACTGTGATGGTCATGGCTGGGGTGTCATCCACCCCGCACCAGTAGCTATCGACGTGACCGACGCCGA
>Ga0315553_10001178_pt1 | contig 22068 bp, 18 predicted proteins | sample SalMarSW160140MG_FD_203099 | JGI IMG/M metagenome (GOLD analysis project Ga0315553, IMG submission 203099) | Salt marsh sediment microbial communities from the Plum Island Ecosystem LTER, Massachusetts, United States - Salt Marsh Sediment SW1601-40 ... | reverse complement strand
ATTGACTCTGTGCGCCGCGAATTACAGGAGGAAATTGGCTATTTCCCCCAGAAAATAGACAAATTGGGGGGCTTTTACTCCGTCCCAGGCTATGGCACGGAGTACCTCCATTGCTTTTTGGCTACCGACCTTGTGCCCAGCCGTCTCATGGCTGAGGATACTGACGATATTGAGCTGGTCTGCATCTCCCTGGATGAAATCCCCCGACTTATTGCCTCGGGCGAAATCTGCGATGGCAAAACCATCGCTGCCCTGCTTGTATTCCTCTCTACACGGCAAGGGAAGTAGGTTCGTTTGTGAGGTGATATCCCATTGGTGCACACGCCAAATCGCCCCCTTAAAGCGTACAGGATATGTTATAATAATATTATTATTATAATCTAGAGATGTTAGAAAAACTGAACTGTTACGTGAAAAGACTTGGCATCCTTTTGATTACGGTAGCCTTAATTGCCGGGATGGAAGGCTGTATTTTTCCTACTTCCCAAAACCTGGAAATACGGACTTGGAATGATTTAGCTGCCGTCAGGAACAACCTGAGTGGCAATCACATTCTGATGAACGACCTTGATTCCACTACTGCCGGTTATACGGAGCTGGCGAGCCCAACAGCCAATGAGGGAAAGGGCTGGCAGCCGATTGGAATTGGGGATTCCCCATTTACTGGGACATTCGACGGGCAAGGATACGAGATACGTGACCTGTTTATCAACCGCCCTGACGAGGATTTTGTCGGGCTTTTTGGTATTGTTGATGAGGCAGGGCACATCGAAGATATCGGTGTGGTGAACGCCGACGTGACTGGCGGCTATGAGTATGTTGGCAGTCTGGTGGGAGCGAATGTGGGCGCTGTGAGCAACTCCTATTCCAGCGGCAGCGTCACTGGCGAGGAGTTTGTTGGCGGTCTGGTAGGATTTAATGGGGAGGCGGGCAATGTGAGCAATTCCTATTCCAGCGGCAACGTCACTGGCTCTTACGGTGTTGGCGGTCTGGTGGGAGCGAATGTGGGCGCTATGAGCAACTCCTATTCCAGCGGCAGCGTCACTGGTGAGAATGGTGCTGGCGGTCTGCTGGGATTTAATGGGGAGGCGGGCAATGTGAGCAACTCATATTCCACCGGCAACGTGATTGGCTATGAGTATGTTGGCGGTCTGTTGGGAGGGAATGTGGGCATTGTGAGCAACTCCTTCTGGGATACCGAAACCAGCGGACAACCTACCTCGGCTGGCGGGACAGGCAAGACTACAGCGGAAATGAAGAGCGTCAACACATTCTCAAATGCAGGCTGGAACATAATCGCAGTCAACCCTGGCGAGCACAACCCTTCCTACATCTGGAATATCGTCAATGGAGTAACCTATCCTTTCCTGAGCTGGCAGTCGTAAAAAGAGGTCAACCCTATTTTCCCAACGAGATTGCTTCGACTGGCTTCGCCAGCCTCGCAATGACAGATGGGGAAGTAACTCTTTAGACGGCAAAATTGGCAATAACGGCTTGACCCAGGGAGATGCCACCATCGTTACAGGGTACTTGCCTGTGGGTAAAAACCTGGAAACCGCTGCTTTCCAATAAGCTGACTGTTCTTTTCAACAGTAAACGATTCTGGAATACACCGCCACTTAAGGCTACCCCCGATACCATCGGGGTTTCATCGGCTATCAAGTGACACATCTCGTTTATCATCCGGGCTACGGTATTGTGGAATTTGACCGATATCCTCCCCTTTGAGATACCCTGATGTAAGTCTTCTATTACAGCTGAGAGCAGGTCACCCAGGTGCACGATTTTTACTCCCTCATCTTCAACTATGCGGTAGGGGTAGCTTTCATTATCACCGGAGATTGCTTCGTCGAGTTCCCTCGCTTCGCTCGGGACAGGCCCCGCAATGACGAAAGAAAAGGCAGCCATCTCCAGTTCTACCGCCGCCTGTCCTTCGTAATCTATTTCGCCCTTTATGCCCAGCAGGGCTGATATGGCATCAAAAAGGCGTCCCATGCTTGAGCTAAGCGGTGAATTTATCTTCCTTTCTACCTGGCGCTTGATAACCTCTATTTCAGTCTCGTCGGCTTCTTTCATAACGGGTAAATCGTGGTTGAGGGCATTATCCCCCAACAGAGTGAGAATATAACCAATGGCGGTGCGGCGGGGTCTTCTTATAGCTGTGGCTCCTCCGGGCAAAGGCAGATATTCCAGATGTCCTGCTCGGCGAAAATTACGGTAGTCGGCTACCAAGAATTCCCCTCCCCAGATATTTCCGTCCTCACCCATCCCCGTGCCATCGAAGGCCACCCCGATAACCAGGCCCTCCAGCCCATTATCAGCCATGCAACTGGCGATATGGGCATGGTGGTGCTGCACAGGAATAAGCTTTATACCAGACTCACCTAACTCCCGGGCATATTTCGTGGCCAGGTAATCAGGGTGAAGGTCATGGGCAACGATTTCAGGCTCTACATGGAAAAGTCTTTTATACAGGGATATAGTGCTGTCAAAATGTTCCAGGGTTTCCATATTCTCCATATCGCCGATATGCTGCGATAAGAAGGCATAGTTATCTTTTGTCAGGCAGAAAGTATTTTTCTCCTCAGCGCCACAACCAAGCACCTGTTTGGTCTCAAATGGGAGGCGGATGGGGTAAGGGGCATAGCTACGCGCCCGCCTTATAAGCTGGCTTGTGCCCCTCTCTACTATGGCAACGCTGTCGTCATAGCGAGAGTAGATATCTCGATTATGGACTAGAAAGTAATCGGCAATCCCGGAAAGCCTCCTCAAGGCTTCATCATTGTCTCGGGCGATAGGCTCTTCACTGAGATTGCCGCTGGTCATTACCAAAGGCAGGCCAGTATCCCTGAGCAGTATGTGGTGAAGCGGGGTATAGGGCAGCATAACCCCTAAGAATCGTAAATTTGGCGCTACCTCCCGAGACACAGATGAGTCCTCCCTCCACCCTATGAGCACGATGGGGCTTTGAGGCGAGGTAAGTAAATCTTCTTCCTCCGGCGAGACATAGCAATGCCTTTTAGCTTCGGCGACCGCAGCAACCATTATGGCAAAGGGCTTGGAGGAGCGCTTTTTCCTCTGTCGCAGCTTTTTAACCGCGATATTGTTCGTGGCATCGCAAGCCAGGAGAAAACCTCCTAACCCTTTAATGGCCACGATTTTCCCCTCCTCAAGGAGTTGACTGGCAGCAGCTACAGGATTCAACCCGGTTATTAGATTGCCCTGGTTATCAACCAGCTCGACCCGGGGGCCACATTTCGGGCAGGCGTTTGGTTGAGCATGGAAGCGGCGGTCCAGGGGATTATCATATTCCGCCTGGCATTGGGGGCACATCTGGAAGGAGCGCATGGTTGTTTTTGGGCGGTCATAGGGCATATCTTCAATTATGGTAAAGCGTGGGCCGCAATTAGTGCAGTTGGTAAAGGGATAGCGGTAGCGGCGGTCTTCAGGATTCAGCAACTCGCCAAGGCAAGCCTGGCAAGTAGCAACATCCGGAGAGATAAGCTGATATTTCCCTTCCTGTGCCTGGCTATGCCGAATTTCAAAATTTTCATAACCGAGAGGTGGGTGATACTCAGTAGTTATGTTCTCGATGTGAGCCAGCGGTGGGGCTTTCGCCTCAAGCTCCCGCTCAAATTGCTCAACAGCTTCTGCCTCACCTTCCACCTCAATCTTAACATCCTCTGAAGTGTTGTAAACCCATCCCTTGAGGTTGTGTTCGACAGCCAGTCCGTAGACAAAAGGCCGGAAGCCAACGCCCTGAACAATGCCCCGGGCGCTAATAGAAGCTGATTTGAGAGATTGCCTTGTTGCTTTTGACATATGAGACGATTCTCGGGGAATGCAATAATCGGTGAAATTTATACTAACACGCCCTCAATCTCGGCCATAATTTCTTCGGTAGTAAAATGTCTATGAGTAATCGCTCTGCTGGGACAAGCTGCGACACAGGTGCCACAGCCCTTGCACAGAGCTTCATTGATATTAGAGACCTTCTTCTCATCGTCAAAGGAAATGGCACTATAAGGGCAGAGAAGGTTACAGATTCGACACCCTGAGCAACGAGCTTCGTCGATAACCGCCGTGCTTGCTTCAATCTCCACCTTGCCTTTGGTAATCACAGCTAGAACCTTGGCGGCGGCCGCCGAGGCTTGAGATACCGTGTCCGGGATATCCTTGGGGCCCTGGCAACAACCCGCCACGTAGATCCCATCGGTCCTGGTCGCTACTGGATCCAGCTTGGGGTGGCGTTCTAGCAGGAATCCGTCAGCCTTGAGACTCACGGAGAAAATATGAGCCAGTTTATCGGCATCCTGCTGCGGTTCGATGGCAGTGCAGAGGACGACCATATCAGCAAATACCTGAGTTACCTTGCCATTATCTGGATCCTCCGCAGTGATAATCAGCTTGCCTCGGTCAATACCTTTTCCATCGGCGCTGGCGACTTGCTGCACCTTCCCCCGAACGAAGTTCACCCCCTCCCCAACCAATCGCTTGTAGAAATCCTCATAATCCTTGCCGAAGCAGCGGATATCAGTAAATATTTGATAGACCTTGGCATCAGTCTTATCTTTGATAAGGTGGGAGTGTTTTAAGGCATACATGCAGCATACTCGTGAGCAATAGTCGTGAAACTCTTCATCACGGCTGCCAACACAGTGGACAATGGCCACGCTTCGAGGGGCAGAGCCATCCTTGAGCTGAATATTACCACCAGTGGGACCGGTGGCATTACATAGCCTCTCGAACTCAAGCCCGGTGATAATGTCGTCAAATTTCCCATAGCCATACTGAGCAGCGACAGAGGGATCAAAGGTCTGAAAGCCGGTAGTCAGGATGATATTGCCTACCTCCACCTCTATTAGCTTGTCCTCATCATCGAAATTAATAGCTCCTGCCTCACAGAATTTCTCACAGGCACGGCACTTGCCCTTCTGGAAATAGATGCAGTTCTCCCGATCAATGACGGGGACATTGGGCACTGCCTGAGGAAATGGCATATAAATGACTTTGCGCTGTCCCAAACCCATCTCGAATTCGCTGGTTACTTTCCAGGGGCATTTCTCCTGACAGAGCCCACAACCAGTGCATTTCTCCTCATCGACGTACCTGGCTTTCTTTCTGATCCTGGCCTTGAAGTTGCCGACGTAGCCTGATACCTCTTCGACCTCACTGTAGGTGAGTAGCTCGACATAAGGATGCGAACCCAGCTCGCTCATATTGGGGGTCAGGATACAGGCCGAGCAGTCCAGGGTGGGGAAGGTCTTGTCCAGCTGAATCATATGTCCCCCAATGGAAGGTTCTCGTTCCACCAAGTAAACCTTGTGACGAGAGTTAGCGATCTGCAAAGCTGCTTGAATACCGGCAATACCTCCACCCACTACTAGCGTGCTGGGATTTACCGGGACCTCCCTTGTCTCAAGGGGCTCATGGAAGAAGACCCGCCTCACTGCGGCCCGAACCAGCGCCTTGGCTTTTTCGGTGGCTTTTTCACGGTCGCCGGTTACCCAGGAGCAATGCTCTCGAATATTAGCCATCTGGAATAAGTGACGGTTCAGCCCTGCCTGCTCACATGCTTTGCGGAAGGTGGGTTCATGCATTGTAGGGGAGCAAGAGGCAACCACCACCCGGTTTAAGCCCAACTCTTTTATATCCTTCTTTATCATCTCCTGCCCCGGCTCAGAGCACATGAACCTGTAGTCCCGGGCTACCACCACTGAATCCAGATGCGAGGCATACTGGCTTACCTCAGCCACGTCTATCGTTCCAGCAATGTTAGTGCCACAATGGCAGATATATACTCCCGTCCTTACTTCTCTTGTTGTCATGGTTGCTCCAAAAACTGCGAAATCTGCTCCAGGGTAAATACCGGACCATCCTGGCAAACATAGTTCTCACCAATATTGCACCGGGCGCATTTACCCAGGCCGCACTTCATCTTAGCCTCCAGAGTGGTGACAATCTGGTTATCCTTAAAGCCCAGGTTCCTTAGCCCTGCCAGGGTAAAGCGGATCATTATCGGTGGTCCGCAAATAATAGCAATAGCATTATTCGGCGAGGGGGCCAGCTCCTTCACTACATCGGGGACCAGGGCAACCCGCCCTTTCCACTGCTTATCACCCTTGTCAACAGTGAGTTCCAGTCTGGTTCTGGGGGTTTCCATCCATGATGGGAACTCCGGTTGAAAAACCAGGTCTTGAGGTGTTCGTGCTCCGTTTATGATTAACAGCTCCTCGTAATTATCTCGCCGTTCCAGTATTTTATTAATCACCGGACGCAGTGGTGCCATGCCGATGCCCCCGCCGATGATGATTATGTTCTTTCCCACATAATCCTCTAAAGGAAAGTAATTGCCGAAGGGCCCCCGCACTCCCAGGGTATCTCCAGGCTCAAGTTCCTGTAAGGCTCTGGTTACCGTTCCAATACGCCGCACGGCGAACTCCAACCCGTCTTTCCGCAGAGGTAAAGACACAATACCGAATGGTGCCTCTCCCTCTCCAAAGGCTGAGAGCAAGGCAAACTGCCCTGGCTTATAGTCAAAGCTGGCTCTGATGTCAGGATCTTCCAACTCCACACTCAGGAGCTTGATATCAGGAGTCAACTGGGTAGCCGTCTTCAGAGTTGCTAGATAGGGAATAAAAGGACTTTCAGGACCCACTTTTAGCCTCCATCACTTGCTGCAGGTTGCTTATAACCTCGCGAATGTCTATATTTACTGGACAGTCCCTGACGCAACGGCCACAGCCAACACAGGCCACGTCCTGGAATTGCTCTGGAAAGTAGAGGAACTTATGATAGAAGCGCTGCCGCAACCTCTCCCCCTTCGTAGTTCGGGGGTCATAACCTCCAGCCGTGAGGCTAAAGCCCGGGGATTGGCAGCTCTCCCAGCTCCGCACTCGTTCTACTTTTCCCTTATCAGCATAGTCCCGCATATCGAAGCAATAGCAGGTGGGACAGACATAGGCACAGATGTTACAATGCAAGCAGCGGTCAGCAAGTTGCTCCCAATAAGGGTCATTGAAGAGTTCCCTCATTGCTGAGATGACTTCCTTGGCGGGAACAGCCTGAAGCTCGGGAGGAGTGGGCACTTTCCCCTTATACTCTGCCAAGCCCTTGGGCAGCAAGGCCTTGCCTTTTTCAGTAACAGCCTGAACAATGTAGCCATCCTCTACTTCAGTAAGCAGGATATCCACATTGCTGGGGTCATCAGGTGCACTACCCATGCTGGTGCAGAAACACTCTGGCTGCACCTGGCCGCAGGCCAGACCGACAAGGGCCGTGCGACTACGGCGTTCCCGGTACAGAGCATCGCCCGGCTCCTGCAGGAATGGTTTGTCCATCAGGGCGATGCCTTTAGCGTCGCAAGGGTGCAAACCAAAGAGAATCGCGTCCTGTTCCACCAGCGTGGGAACCAGCTCGACCTGCCCATCGTCTCCTTGCACCGAGAAAAGGGTCTCAGTGGGGGGTAGGAACCATCCTTTGGGTGAGAGCGTGGTGTTATCAAAATCAAAGGCAATTTCCTCCACCTTAGATATGGGTTGAAACACAGTCTGCTCTTGAACCCGGACTGGGGCAATGACGGTGCGCTCTTGGAGAAGCGAATCGAGCCAGCGAATCAGGTCGTCCTTGGAGGCAAATAAATTCATTCTCCGAACTCCAGTTTTTCTTCTTTCTTAAAAGTGGCGAAGGGAGGTTGCTCTTCAGGGTCTAGCCCCGCCTGGAAGGCAAAAAGTTCCTTCACGTCCTTTTCCAGCTTTCGGTTGAGCAGGCTGAGGGGAATGCCCACAGGGCATACTCGCTCGCACTCATTACAGCCGATGCAGCGCCCCGCCAGGTGAAAGGTTCGGATGGTCTGCCACAACTCGTTCTCCTCGGGGGCAATGCGAATGCCCACCCACAGGGGCTCGAGTCGTTCGGCAAAGCACACGGGGCAGTAGCAACCGGGACAGACCTGGCGGCAGGCATAGCAACGAATGCAGCGGCCAAATTGCTCCAGCCAGAATTCTCTCCTGGTGGCAACGGACTCAGTCTCTGCCTCCGTAATGTCGGAATAGGTTTCCTCTTCGGCTTGTCTTTCAATCTCCCCTCCCGCCAGAAAGTCGTAGACCAGCGGTTTAAATAGCTGGCAGCTTCGACACTTCGCCTGCAATGTCTCGCTTTTGTGATTCCAGCTCGTTTCCACCATACCGGGACAGCCAACCCCGATAATGAATACCTTGTCTCGCTCTATTTGTCTTTCATTCAACAACAGGTTGATAGCCCGTGAGTCACAGGGTTTAACCACAACCGCCATCTTTTTACCTTTCTTATCCAGGAGATATTTAACCAGATTGTGAGCGCAGGTCTCGTCGAAGATAAGCCGCTCTGTGGCAGAGGGGTCGTAAGCAAAGAGGGGACGAGAAGTAACGCCATCGCTAGCTCTCTCGTAGCCAATGACACCCTCAACCGCCCCTTCTTCCAAAAGCTTACGAGCCTTATCCCGAATCTGCTGGATTAACTCCATATCCATCTCAAATTTTGCTCCTTGGCCCAAGCCTGGCTAACTCCGCGGTGAAATCGGATACCAGCTCGGCAAATCTTTGCCCTTCTGATGCTGAAATCCACTCCACCCGCAGCCGCTCCTTTGCTATACCCAGATAGTCGAGGAACTCACGGAGCAGTGCAAACCTGCGCCTGGTATGATAATTGCCCTCAGTATAGTGGCAGTCTCCGGGATGACAGCCTGAGACCAGGACTCCGTCAGCCCCCCTCTGGAAGCACTTCACTACGAAGAGGGGGTCAACTCGCCCCGAGCAAGGGACACGAATAATGCGAATATTTTGGGGATAGCCCATGCGGCTAGTTCCCGCCATATCAGCGCCGGCATAGCTACACCAGTTGCATAAAAAACCAATGACCTTAGGTTGATACTCCACGCTCACAGCGCCATCACCTCAGCGAAAATTTGCTGGTCACTGAAGCCCCTGAGCTTTATTGCTCCCGGGCGGCAGACAGCGACACAGATGCCACATCCTTTACACAGACTCTCATTGATGGAAGCCACAGTGCGTCCGTCCCGAAGGGTTTCAGCTTCGATAGCCTGGAAGGGACAGACCTGGCGGCACAGCAGGCAGCCTGTGCACCGAACAACGTCCACAATAGAGGTCATGGGTTCAGCCTCAATAGCCTCCTGGCTAAATAGTTTCAGTACGTACTCTGCCGCAGCACCACCCTGGGTTACAGATTCCGGTACGTCGGTGGGAGCAACGGCACATCCGGCGATAAAGATGCCATCCATGGCGGTCTCCACTGGGCGCAGCTTGGGGTGCGCCTGGAGGAGATAGTTCTTGGCATCGTAGCTAACATGGATGGTTTGGAATAGACTGGAGGCATCTTCGTTGGGCATTAACCCCGTGGCTAAAACCACCAGGTCGGCGGGTATGTTAAATTTCTCGTTGGTGAGAAAGTCTTGCCCGGAGATTAAGAGCCTACCATCTTGCCGCGCCACACTATCAATCTGGGCTCTCATATAGGTGGTCCCGGCCTCCTCCGCCCGCGTCAGGAAGTCCTCGAAAATCTTACCTCCTGGCCCCCGGGCATCGGTGTATATGATATAACTATGGGCCTCTGGGTCGTGCTCTTTCAGCATAATAGCTTCCTTAGCCATATACATGCAACATACCTTACTGCAATAACCACTTCCAGTGCGTTCATCCCGAGACCCTACGCAACTTATAAAGACTATCTCTTTGGGGTGAGCCCCGTTGGAAGGACGGAGCACCTCGCCGTCAGTAGGCCCAGCAGCATTCATCATCCTCTCTAGCTGCAGGCTGCTGACGACATCAGGATAGACACCACCACCATAGATACTGAACTGGGTATGGTCCAAGACCCCCGCTCCAGTAGCCACTACTATTGCCCCCACATCCTCCTCCGATATCTTGTCTTGCATTTCATGGTCGATAGCCTCAGCCTCGCAAACCTTCTCACACTCACGACAATCGGAGCAGACTGCGCAGTTCAAACAGCGCTTGGCCTCCTCGACTGCTGTTTTTTCATCAAATCCAAGCTCAACCTCATCAAACCCCTTTCGTTTCCTCAACTCAAGCGTGGGCATGACTGCTCTTTCTTTTTGTACTACGCCCTCTTTGGGCACATCCTTAACTTTTTCTCGGGTCTCTGGTCTTCCCTCTTTCATGTCTATCCCTCTGAGGCAGCGATCAATAGAGATGGCTGCTTCCTTACCGGCCGCAATAGCCGAGATAATATCAGCCGGACCAGAAACCACGTCACCACCGGCAAATACACCGTCAATATTAGTCTGTAGAGTAACAGGATCAACCTCTAGTGTACCCCAACCGGTGTAGTCCAGTTCCCTTGGCAGCATTGCTTTATCCAGACCCTGACCAATGGCTATAATCACATTGTCAACGTCCATGGTGAATTCTGAGCCTTTGATGGGCACGGGGCGTCGGCGACCACTGGCATCGGGCTCCCCCAACTCCATGCGAATACATTGCATCCCGTTCACCCGGTTGTCTTTAGATAACACTTTAACCGGTGCTGCCAGAAACTGAATCTTGATTCCTTCACGTTCCATTTCTTCGATTTCGCTGGGGATAGCCGGCATCTCATCGCGGCTGCGACGATAAACAACAGTTATCTCATTAACACCGAGGCGTTGGGCTACTCGAGCGGCATCAACAGCAGCATTACCACCGCCGATAATTGCCACTTTGCTCCCCAGGCTGACTTTGGTTCCAGAGTTGACTTGCTTCAGAAAGTCAAGGGCGTGAAGCACTCCGGGACTATTTTCACCAGGAATCCCCATTTTTTGACTGACGCTAGCACCTGTACCCAAGAAAATAGCTTTATACCCCTCGTTGAAGATTTCACTGAGATTTTTCACCGAGGTATTTGTCTTAATCTCTACCCCCAACTCTTGTATATAGCTTATCTCGTTACTGAGTACCTCTTTGGGTAATCGGTATTCAGGGATACCATAGCGTAATAGGCCTCCCACCTCGGGGGCAGATTCAAACACTGTAACCGGGTATCCTTGCCTGACCAGGTCGTAGGCACAGGCCAGGCCGGCTGGACCAGAGCCGACAATAGCTACTTTTTCTTCTTTAGTCCTTTCCACCGGTGTAGCTTTTTCCCTACCTGCTTTTAGTTCATAGTCAGCCATAAAACGCTTAAGAGTTCTGATAGCTACAGGTTGGTCAACTTTGCCTCGCTCACACTCTTGCTCGCAGGGGTGGGTGCATACCCGTCCACAAACTCCGGCAAAGGGCATAGTCCTGCGGAGCACCTCTAGAGCCTCCTTGAACTTGCCCTGAGAGATGAGAGCAATATAACCCTGGGCATTGACCCCGGCGGGACAGGCAACCCGGCACGGTGGATAGCCACGCTTATCTATAGTATATTTATTGGGAATTGCCTGTGGAAAAGGAATATAGATGGCCCTTCGCTTACTGAGGTTCTCGTCGAATTCACTATTTAGCTCGACGGGACAAACCTTAGCACACTCTCCACAGCCCGTGCACTTGCTCACATCAACGTAGCGGCTCTTATTTTTAATCCTGACTCGAAAGTTCCCTATATACCCTGAGACATCCTCCACCTCACTGTAGCTCATTAGCTTGATATTGGCATGCTGCCCCACCATAGTCATCTTGGGCGTCAGGATACAGGCAGAACAGTCCAGAGTGGGGAAAGTCTTGTCCAACTGGGCCATGTGCCCCCCGATGGAGGGCTCTCGCTCAACCAAAACAACCTCGTAGCCGGCATCTGCGATATCCAAGGAGGACTGGATGCCAGCAATGCCGCCTCCGATGACCAAAGCTCGCCTGGTTATGCCAACCTGCTTGGGGGTGAGCGGCTCTTGCCAGGCAACCCTAGCCACTGCCCTCCGCACCAAGTCTATAGCCTTAGCCGTAGCTTCCTCAACTTGACCAGGGTGGACCCAGCTACAATGCTCCCGTAGATTTGCAATCTCCAGGAGATAGGGGTTCAAACCGGCACCAGCCACCGTTCTGCGGAATGTTGACTCATGCATACGAGGCGAACAGGCGCCGATGACCACCCGGTTAAGCTTATGCTCGGTTATAGCCTTTTGAATAGATGCCTGACCGGGGTCGCTGCAGGTAAACTTATTGTCTTCAACATGAACTACTTGAGGTAGCCTTCTCGCCGCTTCAACTATAACCGGGATATTCACAGCCCCGGCTATGTTACTGCCGCAGTGGCAGAGGAAAACTCCAATTCTAGCCATGCCCTATTCTCCTTTAAATCCTTATGCGTGAGCAGTCCAACAGCCGTCCACGGTCAATGTGCTCGGCGCCTTCAGGCAATTCTTTTTCAAACAGTTGGAGGCTACCAATTATGGCATGATAACCGCCATATAATAACCTATATCCGAGTTACTGGCAAGCCGAAGTGAGCTATATTTTAGATTTTATGGGAAAAAGTTTCTATAATTATAGCAAAATTACAATGATTGCTAACAAGTCTCGTGCAAGCACAAGTGAAAATGACTTTTGCCTTACCCAAACCACAGGTGATAAAAACTTATAGTCTTATTATTTCAGCCGTCTGGCCTTGCACATTTAGCCCTTTACCCGTAAAATGCTTACCGTTGCCCCCATCGTCTAGAGGCCTAGGACATCAGCCTTTCAAGCTGAAGATCAGGGGTTCGAATCCCCTTGGGGGCATTATTGTCAAGGTTTTTTCCGAGGTTTTTCCCAGAATTTCATCTGCCTCTTCACTTCGCCCAGGCATCCTCACCAATAAGTGGCACGAAATAACAACCACCTAAGTTTTCTATGTTGTTTCCTTTCCTCAGTTTAGTGACCCTGAGTAATTCTTGCTGCCATCGAGAGCCCACAGGGATTACCAATCGTCCATTCCAGGTTAGTTGCTCCAAAAGGACCTGAGGCACAGTGGGAGCACCAGCAGAAACTATAATGGCATCGTAAGGGGCTCCCTCTGTCCAACCCAGAGTTTTGCCAGCTACATGGACTTCGATGTTGGAATAACCAAGCTTATCCAGGACTTGCCTGGCCGATTCCGCCAATTCAGGTATACACTCCACAGTCACCACTTTTTGAGCTAACTCAGCTAATATTGCTGCCTCGTAGCCGCTCCCGGTGCCCAGCTCCAACACCTTTTCATCCCCTCTGAGTCCCAAAGCTTGGACCATGAGAGCCACAATGAAGGGTTGAGAGATAGTTTGCCCAAAGCCAATGCTTAAAGGTCTATCATCATAAGCGGCATAATATTGCTCCTGTGGTACAAAGGCTTCACGGGGAACATGCCTCATAGCTTCAACGACACGGTTGTCAGCGATTTCATGGTCAAGAGAATTAAGTAGACTCTGCCTAGCTCGCTCTAAATCCACCGCAGTTTACCAGTCGAAGATGTCAACCAAGAACGAAAGACAAGATTATGAGGACCAGGATTATAGCTCCGGCAATGATGCCGATGCGTTTTATTTCAGGCATAACATATTGATAGCGGCTGGTTAAATCTGGAGCTTTCGGGGACACTCGGGTCGGCGATTGTGACTCAAGAGGCGGCGGTCCTGGTTGTTGCGAACGCCTCCCCCCTGCTACCTGTGTCACTCTAGCCCGTTGCTTAGCTTTAGCACGCCGCGATTTCTTCGGCATTATCCTCTCCTTGATGCAGATTGCTTATAAACTCTTGTGCTGGAAATATAGGCATGACCTAAAAGTTGCTGAAGTTGATGGAGCTCAGCACCATCTTGTAATTTGCGCCTGGCGAAGCTATGACGCAAGGCCTGTGGTGTAACCTTGCCACCCAGACCTGCCCTGGAGGCGTAACTTTTAATAATCTGCCAGAACCCCTGCCGGGTCAACCTCGTACCACGTCGGTTAAGAAACAGGGCTTCCTCGGCCTCGTCATATAACAAATCCAGCCTATCACTTCTGAGGAATTTTCCCAGAACCAAGCTTAAGCGATGGTCAAAGGGAACTCGTCTTCGAGAATTAATATGCACACAACTTTGCTTCAAATCAATATCTTTAATATTTAATGATACTAATTCGCTTATGCGTAAACCAGTGGCATAAAGTAATTCCAGCATCACGGCATCTCTTTGAGCTTCCGGAGTGGATAGCTTGGTGGCCTCGGCAAGCAACTTCTGGTACTCAGAGGGAGATAAGAAGTTGAGCGCATGCCTGCTAACTTGAGGAGAGGGCAAATTTTGTGTCGGATTCTCCTTCATCCTCCCCGAATCAACCATAAATTTGAAGAATGATTTGGCCGATGCGACCTTGCGAGCGGTTGTGGCCACAGAGTATCTCTTCTCCCTGAGCTTAAGCAAATAGCTCTTCAAAAGCTCACCATAGGACTTGATTATGCCCTTTGCCTGCTCCACGGTAATAAAGGCTGCCATTTGAGTCAAATCATTGCGGTAAGCAGCCACAGTATTCCGGGAATAGCCTTTGTTCTGGGTCAAATATTGAAGGAAAGCATCGATATCCGAGTTCATCAGAGTTATTTTAACACAATGCGGGTTATTTTTGCCTCTATACCAGCCACTTGCTACAATAAATTTGCCGTGAAACCAGAGCAATTAAAAGCTTTGCCAGCAAAGTCCGGAGTTTATCTGTTTAAGGACAAAGAGGGTAAGGTCATCTACGTGGGCAAGGCTGCTAACTTGAACAGTCGGGTAAGGAGCTATTTTGGCGCCCCCTCCAGCCTGTCAGCCAAGATTCAAAGATTAGTGGCAAAAATACGGGATTTTGAGTTCGTAGTTACCAATTCCGAGCAAGAGGCGCTTATCCTGGAATGCAACATGATAAAGAAATATACCCCGCGGTACAATGTGCGCCTTAAAGATAACAAGACTTTCCCTTACCTCAAGATAGACATCGACGAAGATTGGCCTGGTGTTTACATCACCCGTCGGGTCCAGAAAGATGGAGCCAGATACTTTGGACCTTTTGCCAGTGCTGGCTCGGTACGCAAAACCTTAAGATTAATAAAGAAAATCTTTCCTTTTCGCAGTTGCAGCAAGCGCATCGATGGTAAAGATAAGCGGCCCTGTCTCGATTATTATATCCGCCGCTGTCTCGGACCATGCATTGGAGCAGTGGAAAAACAGGAATACCACGACGTAATAAACCAAGTCATCTTATTTTTACAGGGGAAACAGGAACTTGTCCTTCGTGAATTAAACGCCAAGATGAAAGCAGCAGCCCAGCAGCTTCAGTTTGAGAGGGCGGCTTTGCTGCGCGACCAAATAAAGGCCATAGAAGAAGTCATAGAAGGGCAGAGGATTGCCACGACATTACAGGGGGAAAAGGATGTCATCGGTCTGGCCCAAAATGACAACCAGGCTTATGTCAAGCTCTTTTCTATTCGCAATAATAAACTTATTGGCCAGGACCATTTTATTATGGAAGGCATCAAGGGCGAGTCTCCCGGGCAAATAATGGCCAGTTTCGTGAAACAATACTATGCCGCGGCTTCATATATCCCACCGCTGATATTGCTTCAGCACCCGGTGGACGAGCCAGCAGTGCTTTCCGAATGGCTGGAACAGCAAAGAGGGAGCAGGGTGGAGATTCAAGTGCCCCAGCGGGGAGCCAAAAAGAAGCTGGCGGATACAGCAGCTGAAAACGCTGCCCAGGGTCTAGAACTGGCCCAAGCTAAAGAGATGAAGGCAGAGGTGATAAGCTCCGGCTTACGAGAGCTAAAAAACAGACTGCGCCTGCCCAAAATGCCCCGGCGAATAGAATGCTATGACGTCTCCAACATTCAGGGCGCTTTGGCTGTGGGCAGCATGGTCATTCTGGAAAAAGGCCGACCTAAACCGGCACATTATCGCCGCTTCCGCATCAAAACTGTGGCTGGCGCTGACGATTATGCCATGATTCAAGAGACATTGAGGCGCAGATTTAAACGGGGCCTGACAGGCGAAGGCACCTGGGCAATCACTCCCGACCTCGTCTTAATTGATGGCGGCAAGGGACAGCTTAATGCCGCGCTGGAGGTGAGGCGAGAATTAGGGCTGGACTCTATCCCCATGGCCAGCCTGGCTAAAGAAAACGAGGAGGTATTTATACCCGGCGACCCCCAGCCAATTTATATAGCTAAAGATTCTCCAGCCCTCCATATACTACAAAGAGCCAGGGATGAAGCCCATCGCTTCGCTATAAGTTACCACCGGAAGTTGCGTCACAAAGAAGGCATTACTTCTGCTCTCGATAACATCCCCGGCATCGGGCCAAGGCGAAAGAAGGCTTTGCTAAAAAAGTTTGGCTCAATTGAAGCCATCAAGGAAGCGTCGTCGGAGGAGCTAAGCCAGACAGAAGGCATAACTCCGGCCCTGGCCCAAAAGGTTAAGGAATATTTAGGAAATTCCCCAGCGTCATAGCGTTCCTAACCGCAAATGCCTCAGCATCGTTATTAAAATAAATGTAGCTGGCTTTAACGTTTTGCCCCAGTCGAGCAATTCTTTTTGCCCATTGGGAAAGCTCCTGGTCGGAGTAACAACTGGAATACAAACCCTCGCTGCCGTGGAAACGAACATAGGCAAAATCACTGGTAGCGACAAGGGGGCAGCTAAAGCCAGGCATGTCAAAAACGCACAACCCAGCATTGTGCCCTCGTAAAATATCGAATACAGCGTCATCAATCCAGGATTTATGGCGAAATTCAATTACATGCTGGTATTTTGGCGGCAGCGAAGATAAGAAATTCTGTAATAGTTCATCGTTGCGCTTCATGCTGGGAGGCAGTTGATATAGCAAAGGACCCAGTTTTTCTCCCAACAAAACAGCCCGAGATAGAAAGTTATCCACCGCCGAACCTAAATTCTTTAACCTTTTTATGTGCGTGATGAATCGGCTCACCTTAACAGCAAAAATGAAGTTGTCGGGTGTGGATTCTCGCCAGTTGGTGAAAGCTTTCTCCGAAGGCAGCTTATAAAAACTGTTATTGAGCTCTACGGTAGTAAATTGTCGGGCGTAAAATTGCAGCCATTTAGACTTGGGCAACTCCTGGGGATAATAAAGCCCACGCCAGTGCTCGTAATGCCAGCCACTGCAACCAATGTAATATTTCACCGACATATTACCTCACCCCTGATTTTCGGCAACCACATTACTATATTATCATGCTAATCCAGTGTTTAGTCACATATATGAGATTGCTTCGTCCCGATAAATCGGGATTCACAATGACAGATGGGGAAGTAACTTTTTATACGACAAGGCAAGTAGGCTCGTCTGTTAGGTCATATCTCAATTGGCATACACGCTAAATCGATCCCTCTGAAAATGTAGCAGGTGTGATATAATCATTCAAAAATTGTAACATATCCCTAAAATTAACAGGATTTTAACAAAAGTAGCCTATAATATTTTAATCTAGATATGTTGAGAAAACTGAATTGCTACGTGACAAGAGTTAGCATCTTTTTGATTACGGCGGCTTTAATTGCCGGGATGGCAGGCTGTGACGGTTATACTCGTCCTTCCCAAAACCTGGAAATACAGACCTGGTATGATTTGGATGCCGTCAGAGATAACCTGGCTGGCAACCACACTCTGATGAACGACCTCGATTCCACCATTCCCGGTTACGAGGAACTGGCGAGCCCGACAGCTAATGGAGGAAAAGGCTGGGAGCCAATTGGAACTCAAGATGCTCAGCATGGTATGTGTAGCCCCACCATCTTTTGGGGCACTTTTGACGGGCAAGGATACGAGATATGTGACCTGTATATAAACCGCCCTGACGAGAGTGACGTCGGGCTTTTTGGTGTTACTTCCGACGGAGTCGTAAGAGATATCGGCATAGTGAACGCTACTGTGATTGGCGGAAATGCTGTTGGCGGTCTGGTGGGAACTAATGCCGGCACCGTGAGCAACTGTTATTGCAGTGGTAACGTAACTGGCAACAAGTATGTTGGCGGGCTGGTGGGAGAAACTATCGCCGGCAGCACTGTGATAGACTCTTACTTCACCGGCAACGTGATTGGCAATCTACAAGTTGGTGGTCTCGCAGGAAGGGATACCGGCACTGTGAGCAACTCCCATTCCACGGGCAACGTGACTGGTGTAGATACTGTTGGCGGTCTAGTGGGATATAGTTACTATGGCTCTGTGAGCGATTCTTATTCCACCAGCAGCGTGACCGGCGAGAACTATGTTGGCGGTCTGGTGGGACTGAACGATGAAGTTGGAGACAACATTGTGAGCAATTCCTATTCCACCGGCAGCGTCTCTGGCAATGAGTATGTTGGTGGACTGATAGGTTCCAACGGCGACCATAGCACTGTGAGCAATTCTTACTCCACAGGCAGCGTGACTGGCACGTCTTATGTTGGCGGTCTGGTGGGAACCAATGGCGGTAACGTGACAAACTCCTTCTGGGACATGGAAACCAGCGGGCAATCTACTTCAGATGGCGGGTCAGGCAAGAATACCACGGAAATGCAGGACATCACCACCTTCTCAGAGGCAGGCTGGAATATAATCGCAGTCGCTCCCGGCTCAACTAACACCACCCTCATCTGGAACATCGTCAATGTAGTGACCTATCCCTTCCTGAGCTGGCAGCCGTAAAAATGGCAAATCTATCTTCCACCCAGATTGCTTCGTCCCGATAAATCGGGACTCGCAATAGCAAAAGAAGCTACGCCTGGCAACAGTACTCACCTAGTATTGACTTCAGTCCATAATACGTCCACAATAAACACCCGTGGAAATACTTGGAATATTCCTATTCGCCCTGCTGGGCCTGGCGGTAGGCAGTTTCCTTAATGTATGCATCGACCGTCTGCCCCTGAATGAGTCCATTGTAAATCCGCCATCTCATTGCCCGGTTTGCCAGAACAAGCTAGCCGCCAAAGACCTCATTCCCGTATTTAGCTACCTCAGGCTTCGTGGTCGTTGTCGGTACTGTCGGGCTGCAATACCCCGGAGGCTATTCTGGGTAGAGCTTGCCACCGCCCTGATATTCGCCCTCCTTTACTGGCATTACGGATTAAGTCCAGCACTGGGGATTATGGCTTTCTACGCCTGCCTATTTACTATCATCTTCGTCGTTGACCTGGAGCACGGGCTCATCCTGAACAAGGTGGTCTTCCCTGGCATGGTCGTGGCTTTGCTTCTGGCTTTATTGCCTCAGCCCTGGCTTACCCGGTGGGTGGTTACCGGAGTTGCCAACGCTGCTCTAGGCGGAGCCATTGGCTTTGCTATATTCCTTTTGATTGCCATAGTCTCCCGCGGCGGCATGGGTTGGGGAGATGTTAAGTTAGCTGCTTTGATTGGTCTGGCTACTGGCTTTCCCTTGGTTTTTTTCTCCATTATTATGGGGGCTATCCTCGGTGGCATAGTAGCCGTGGCGCTGGTGATAGCTAAAAAGAGAAAACGCCGGCAGACAATTCCCTTTGGTCCCTTCCTTGCCCTGGCCGCCATGATAACATTGCTCTGGGGAAGTAATATACTCAACTGGTACCTGGGACTGATGTAACTCAGGCGGGCTCACTTTTTTCTGAACAGGGCAAAGAAGCGGTCCTGATATTCCTGGAATAGATCCCATCGGTTTAACTCAACCACCAACTCCGGGACTCGGGAAAGGTCGCGGCTTGCTTTCTCGAAAAGCTCTTCAATGTAATCCCGGGCACCCTGGGGCACTCCACTGGCATCTATGTCTAAAAAGCCCCGACGATTAAACTCGGCCATATTAGTGCGAGCCGACTTGCTAGTTAGCTCATAGATGAACATGAGCAAGGATACATCCCATAGTTCCTCCACCCCCCTGATTATGGTGCTTAAGGGGTTATGCTCCTCCTCTATCTGGGAGCTGAGCTTGTTTATCACCTGCTTGATAGGCTCGGAGACGACATTCATCCCCTTGGGTTCGTTCTTATATCGATAAAAAATGCCTGATTCATAAGGGCGCTCCCGGGCCATCATAGATATGTATTTCTTTGCCTGTTCGCTAAAGCCTTCGACATTAACCAGATAAGCAGGAGTAACAATTTTGGGCCTTTCCGCAATTACCTTTCCATCCCTGACTACACTAAGGTTTCCCACCAGTTCGGTGACAACATAATAATCAATGACAGAACTGCCGAAAGTGTCCAGTTCCTGCCGTGGTGCCCGGATTAATTCCGTGTGTTCCAGGGCATATTTAATTCTGTCATCCGTTTCCATACCAATTCCAGCGTTCTATATTTTAAATAAACATCTTGACCGTGTAAAAGTTACGCCTTACTTTATCCTTGCCGGCAATGATGCCGCCCATTTCAGTGCTATGACCGGGAACAAGGTATTCCACATCAAGCTGAGACAGCTCGTCAATGCTCTTCCGTAGCAAGGAAGGGCTGCCACCAGGGAAGTCAGTCCGGCCTATACTGCCAGCAAAGACCACGTCACCGCTGATCAATATTTTATCCTCTTCCAGATAAAGGGAAACAGAACCGGGAGAATGTCCCGGGGTAAAGACAACCTTGACCGCTACCTTATCATCTTTAGCCCCCAGGGATAAATCGCCCGCCTTAAGATAAAAGGAGGGATTAACCTCAAGCGGCTCATCACCAAATGATTGAAAGAAGGCCTTCCCTATCGTGCGATAAAACTCATCCTCCTCACGGGATAAAGTGTATAAAGCACCACTTTTTTCCACCACCAATTCAGTAGCTTTAATATGGTCAGGATGGCTATGGGTGCCAATCACCAGACCGATATCCTCGATTTTGAAGGCATCCTTCTCCATAGCCTGAGCCAGTGAATCGAAACAGGGCTCCCCAAGCTCGTTCTTGATATGGCCGGGGTCAACTAACACATGCTGGCGCTCCCCCCTTAAAACCGAGGGCCAGAGAATGGCATTGCAGTTATTTCCTCTGCCTTGCCATACATAACAATAAAATTTTTCCGTTAATTTCACAGATTTATGATAAATCATCACTATAACCTCAAATCCACTTTGTTGAACCTCCTTAATATTATAGGCTAAAATGCACTGCTAATGCTAATCGTTTGAAGTAGGAAAGAAGTCAGTAGCCAGTAGGGATGACTTTGGAACGCTGAATTCTGACTACTGACTACTGACTACTGATTTCAGCGTTCAGGATTTAAGTCTTATGGGTAAGCTAAAGAGTGCCCGGGAAATTGCTCAAGAGAAAGTAAATAGATTAGGCAAGCTGTCAGCCGAGGAAAAGGAACAGCAGGCAAGACAAGGGTATCGCCAAATCGGTCAGGTGCTGGCACAAAAATGGCTTGACAGTTCCCAAAAACTGGATATGACTGCGGAGCTAAACAAGCACGAAGAAAAGGACAGAGAAATAATAAAACAGGCCGTAATCGAGCACCTGGTAGAGGCTATCGAGTTTACAACTACCCAGGGTATAAATAGCGTGAAAAGGGTAATCGAGGCGATAAGCACCTTAGGGCCTGAATTGCAGCCAAGGGCAGAAGAAATAGTCCAGCTTGTTCAAGAGTATGAAGGGGCAGAAGAAAAGATAAGGCAGGAACTGGAAAGCGACTACAGGGAAACCCTGCACCAATTGAGAATCTCAGGAACGGCAGTGGATGCTATCAACATCGAAACCGACCATAAATGGCAACTAGCCCGGCAAAGGCTCGTTGAAGCTTTTACCCCCAGGCTCAATGATTTGAAGCAAGCATTAATTAGCTACTAAACATTCCCAATAATTTGTCATGGGGCACAGAGCGCCAGACGCTGGGTGTAAATTCCCTGGCGGCGGTCGTAGTCGGTGTGGATGGTCTGTACCCGATAGTTTTCCTCCGAGATCCCGCAGCGCTCGTCGGTAACCTCGACGACATCGAGGAGCTCCTGGCCGACGTTGGTGCCAATAGTGATGACGGCTGGCTCGGCCTCCTGGGCTCGGGTACGGAGGATGGCATCGGCCCTCTCCTGAGCCCTGGCAGCGGTCTGGAGGTTGGGGTCATAGTCCTGCTCCAGGATATCGATGGCGAGCTGCAGCAGATCCCAGTCCTGGGCTTCCTCCAGGATACGGTCGTCGGAGACATCCCTCCCCAGGGCACGGGAACGGGACAGGGTTACCGCTTGGGTATATTGGCCTGCCAG
>Ga0315553_10001177_pt1 | contig 22072 bp, 32 predicted proteins | sample SalMarSW160140MG_FD_203099 | JGI IMG/M metagenome (GOLD analysis project Ga0315553, IMG submission 203099) | Salt marsh sediment microbial communities from the Plum Island Ecosystem LTER, Massachusetts, United States - Salt Marsh Sediment SW1601-40 ... | reverse complement strand
CGAAAATATTTCGCCATTCCTGCTGTGCCAACGGGCGATTCCAAAATCTCAGCCCTTGTATATAACCTTTGTACCAATTTGCGTCGAGCGTATATCGTGCCCCTATAATAAGGTTTTGATTACAGGTATCAGGATCAAGCATTCCTGTTGTTTCATACGACATCACAAGTTTACCGCCGTTCCGATAATGGTTAGTGTAAATGCTTCCGGCCCGTTTCGTAATACCCAAAAAGTGCCATGCCCCTGGGGTCCATCCTGTTGAATAACAATTACTGTTTGTATTCGGCGCCAAACTCAAATGATGATGCCGCTGAGATAAAGTATTTCTACCACCACTGATATCAAAATATGTTTCCCATCCGGATTGGTTTATAATGTATCGACCAATTAAGATAGATGATGTACCGTTCCATTCCCAGTTCACCCAGCAACCAATGCTGTAACTGCCTGTTGTAATATTCAGATCAACGGTGTCTGCTGCAAGGCTTTTCAAATATACACCGGAACCGCCCCCTGTTATGAATTGCAAAACACCAAGCCCAGAAACAATCGGCAGCCAGGCAAAAGCGCCCCCGCCCGGATCATGAAAGCTGACTTCATGATGAGGTTTGGCATGGTCGAATGTTTTCGCCCCTGTAGCTTCCCTGAATGGTAAATCAAGCAATAAAGAATCGTTCTCAGGAATCTTATCATAACTCTGAGCAATCATATTTTATAGATAACCTCCCAGTCATAAGCCTGGTTCACACCCGCCGTCTTTTCCATGGTCACTTTAGCGCCGTAGCGATTATTGTATAATGGAACACGAATCAATGCCGGATCTTGTACTGCCGCATACGTGTCTTCCGATACTTTTATCAAATTACCACCTGAAGCAATTCTATAATATGTGCGAACAACAACGGTTTCACCAGCGCCATGGTTGGTAAAATCAATTAAACATTCAATGGGTGTATAAAGACCGGCTGGAGCGTTATTAATATAAACGTCTTGCTCCGTACCGTCAGCGGTTAATGTGCCACCAGTTTCAGTCAACGTCATAATAGAAGTATAAATATTTACTACATATTCAAGAATACTTTCTATCAATTTTTTACAACCAACGATGTTTCCAGCCATTACGTTGTCCCTATCCTGATCATTGCACAACCGGATTCATACTGACCTGTCTTGCAGCCAAAACGAAAACTACAGGTCTCCGGTTGCGGCTCGGTTACGTTCTGCTCACTGGCTGCCTCACCATCTGCTTTGAGAATAGACCAATCTTCAACATCCTCCCATCCTAAATCAGTGCCCATGAATTCCCGCGCCTGCCGCTGCAATGTCAAACTACAACTGGCGGTCGAAAGCGGACCTGATATTGCAGCACCTAAAGCAACAGATCGATACATAAGCATCCCTGACATCATATCAGACATCCGCGAACCAACTATGATATCGACATTTACCCGCTTATGCCCCTGAACAATGATTGTACTTGTAAAAACAGGGGAAGAATAAATCAACCTCGTTGCTGCCTTATCGTCTAACGCTCGCCAAAAACCCATTTTATATAACCCTCACTCTTGGGATTAATCGTTTAGGTGGAAGCATTTCATCCTCATACTGATAACGAATATCGTCAATATGATGATTATTTCTATCCACCGGTATATTCATGACTTGACCATCTTTGTTCTTCTTCCATTGATGCTGTTCAAACTCGTTCTTAGTATATTGACAAGTACGGTCAATAATGATCGTTTGCTGCTGCAACCATTGAATACCGTGTAGTACGCTATCTTTTCCTTTCCTTGCTCCCAGCGCACTAATACCCAGATTACAAAGCTCCTCAATCGATTTAGGTTCCGCGCTATCACATATAACATATTCTTTATTGATAATCGGTTTAAGGCGTCTTGCAATAGCTTCATTGGACATACCAAATTCATGAAATTCGTCAACAATATAGATAGTCTTTCTCGCTTTATGATAAAATGTTCGATTAAAAGCAGTCGGATGATTTGTGTAACCAAAGTCCAATCCGTTTTTAAATTGGTCAAACGTTCTGTAAATTGCGCTGTTACGAATATCTTTAACTTTCCAATTTGTAAAAATAACATCGCCAAGAACGCCCCAATTACCCAAAGTGTAAACCTGATAAAAATAATCGTTCGTTTCATCTTCAAGGGCAATATGGTCCTCTTTTTCCAAGAACTTATTATCTTTATAAGTGGTCTTAACAATAAGCAAGCCAGGTATTCTAAGTACTTTTTTATCTTCATCCCATTCCTTGAAATATTTTTCGTATATCCAATGTGTTTTCATTATCGGGTTGAATGATAATGTTATTCTTTTTGGAGCATTGGATTTTCCTCTTAGCCTTTTTTCAAGCTGCGTTAAATCGTCCTCAAAACATTCAGTGGCCTCTTCCACCCATATATCAGTGAATATTCCTTTTTCTGGAGTAATTGATTTTATCTTCTCAGCATCGTCTAACCCTTTCAGAACTGCTTGGTAACCGTTTTTACATGTTATAGTTAAATCCGTTTTTGATATTGTGAAAAGCCCATCAATACCCCATTCACTAATAACTTTCTTCAGCTCATTGAAAACAGAAACCCGCAACGTGTTTCCAACGTTACGGGCTATAAGATAGTTCCTTTCACTTTTGAGCAAATCACAAATACATCGTTGAGCAAGAAAAACTGACTTACCGGACGATGAACCACCAAAGAAAATTTGCTTCCGAGTCTGATCATTAATGTATTTTCGATAAACAGCATTAAAAACCTTTCTGGAAATGTTAATATTCATTTCGTAATATTAACGTTTATTTCAAGTTGACCTTCCATCAACGTATTTATATCAACGGACTTAAGATCCGGAACAAGTTTCTTCATGATTGCAATTCTGATTGAAGGCTCCGTGCGCGACTGCATAACAGTTTCCTCCCACCAGTTGAATGAATGCTTTTTTTCCATATTCAAAATGGAATTGATCAACTTCATTCGTTCACTACCAGAACCTGGCGGACGACCTTTCGGGTTACCTGAAACACCTTTCCTCCATTTCGGATTGCCCATCTTTTTTGAATTTTTTGGGTTTGGATTAGCCATCAATATTGTTCTGAATCGTTATTAAACAAGGTTGCTATAATTAAAAATATTCAACATCTACCTAACACATATAATGGATGCCTTGTCAAGCACTTTTTTAATAAAACAACATTATGTGATTTTCTATACTATAAAGCAGATTTTGAATTTAATTTTTACAACTTCAATACAAAAAAAGTGGCGATCATTAGAACACATATTATTTGTAATAATATCAATTACTTTATGTGTATATACTATTAAACTAACAAAACATAATTAAACTATTTGTAATAATATCAATTACTTTACTTATAATAATTATGATTATGTCTGTTGCCTATATACATTTTAATTTTTAAAAATTAAATTCAAAATATCTCTATATATATAGAAAATTACATAATATAAAAAACCGCTTGACAAGGTGTTCATTATATGTGTTATATTAGTTTAAAAATTTTAATATTAAAAAAGGAATTTAAAAACCCATGGAACAGAATATCAAATTATTATCTGTACTTAGAAAGAAAAATCTTACCCAGCAAGCAATCGCAAACCAAATAAAAATGAACCAAAGTATTTTTTCAATGATCGTTCGTGGTCGATATAACCCGGACGACGATCAAAAATCCAAGATTGCAAAAGCATTGAAAGTTAGAATAAAGGACGTTTTTTAACATGAAAATTCCCAAAAATCCATGGAACGCATTCTGCATTCATTGTTATGATCCTGTTGCAACTTCCTATAATTTGAAATATGGCCTATGCAAACAATGCTATGAAACGCTCCGAAGAAAAGGTTTTCTCGATCCAAATCTTGATGAAAAATATGAAAAAGATCCTAATAATAAATTTATGTACGGAAAAATGGTGCATCTTTTTGACAATCTTTATTTTGATAAAGACCGGGAAGTGCTTGTTCATGTTGTTTCATCAGAGGATGAAATGCCTGATAACAAAGTTATGAACATCTTTAAGACACTGCATAGAAAAAGACCGTTGTTTGAAGTATGTGATCAGGACGGAACAATCATAAACAAGTGTCACCCATACAACGGCGATTACCAGGTTGACCGGGATGAGGCGGCTACTACAACGATGAATTTTGCTGAACCCGTTGACGAGGAAACCAGGCAGCGAGCTATAAATGAATTGGACGATTTGATTTACGGTAAAGACCGTGAAAAGCCCGTTGACGAAGAACAAGAAAGATTGAATAAGGAACTTGATGAGCTATTCCATACGAACAAAAACTAAGCCCTATAAGCATCAGCAACAAGACCTGCTGAAAACGCTACACCTGCCTGTTTACGCTCACTATTGGGAGCAGGGCCTTGGTAAATCTAAAGTAATAATTGATCTTGCTTGCAACTTGTATATCCGGAAAAAAATACAGGCTGTCCTTATCATAGCGCCAAACAACGTTCATCGAAACTGGGTTGACCAGGAAATCCCGGTGCATGCTTCAATCGACTTTGCTGCCATTGCCTGGGACGGCAGTAAAACAACAAAGAAATATAAACGGAAATTACAAACAACATTTTCCAAATCTGCCCTTGTTTTCTTCACCATGAACTATGAAGCCTTGCCGACGAAGCGTGGTTATGCCATTGCAGAATATTTCATCGACCGTTTTAAATGCTTGTTTGTTCTGGACGAAAGCCATCGCATCAAAAATCAATCCGCCAAGCGTACCAAGAAATTGTTGAAGTTGGCAACAAAACCGAACGTTGTTTACAAGCGTATTTTGACTGGTACGCCGATCACCGGGAATCCATTGGACCTGTACAATCAGTTTGCTTTTTTGGATAAAGATATTTTGTGGTTTAACAGTTTTCACAGTTTTAAACATCACTATGCAGAGATTGAACAGATCAGGACATATAAGAAAACAACCAAGCACCCGAACGGTTGGATATTCGAGCAGATTAAATCGTTCAAGAACATGGACGAACTGAAACTTAAAATAAAACCGTATGTGACACGTAAAACAAAAGATGAGTGTCTTGATTTACCTGATAAAATATACCAGCGTATTCCGGTGGATTTAACACTAAAACAAAGAAAAGTATATAATGACCTGGAAAAGAATTTATCGTTGGAATTTGATAGCAATCCTTGCGAAATTCGCCGGGAAATAACGAACCTGCTAACCGGGATTGTGACATGCAAGATCCCGTTGACCAAAATTTTACGATTGAGACAGATTATAAGCAATTTTGTCATGACGGATGACGGTGAAACGATCACAATTGACGATGCATACAATCCGAAATTGGAAGCGTTGTTGAATGATTTAAAAGATTCTTTTGAACCGTTCAACAACAAGATCATCATTTGGGCGTCGTTCAAGTACGAAATTAAGTTAATCACTGAAAACCTACAAAAATTGTATGGTACAAAAATTGTAGCTTCATATTATGGTGAAACAAAAAAAGAAGATCGCTCAACTATTCGTGCCAGGTTCCAGGATTTAGATCCAACAAAACCGGGTAAGGTCCATCGACCGTCACAGTTAAGGATATTTGTTTCCAACCCGGCATCGGGCGGGATTGGTGTTGATCTGACGAGAGCATCGATCAACTATTATTTTTCAAACAGTTATGATGCGGAGCATAGATGGCAATCGGAAGATCGCAGCCACAGGATTGGACAAAAGAACACGGTCATTTATAAAGACATTGTTGCCGTGGATACAGTGGACGAAGAAGTTCACAAAGTATTGATTGAGAAAGCAAGAATTGCACACGATATAATTGACAAAAAATAATTGTTGACAAAACAAAATAAATAACATATATTAACAAATCATGCCGAAAACAACGCCAAAAACAATTTATTTTTTAAAACAGAAGAAGCCTTTGGAATCCTTTATCGGCAACGATAAGGGCGGTGATTGCGTGGTGCCGGGCAAATTCCAAAGGCTTCTTGTATTTTAAAGGAGCCATCATGAATCTGCAACAACAATTTGAAGAAGACAGTAAGAACCCGGTGATCACCGATAAGGATCTTGACAAGATCGCCAAACTGGCAAAAATGCAGCTTGAAAAAGAAAAAGAAGTGGCACAGCAAGAGCAATTCTTGGAGCAGTTGAAAGAAGAACTGATGAACATTCAAGAAAACCAGTTACCGGATGCTATGAACGCCATTGGCCTGGAAGAATTTAAACTGAAAACGGGTGAACGGATTACGGTAAAAAAGCAGATATACGCATCGATCACAAAAGCCAATCAGCAAGCAGCATTCGCATGGTTGCGGGAAAACAATTTCAGCGATATCATTAAACAGGATATCATAATCAGATTGACAGGCGGCGAAGATGATAAGGCGGAGACCATTTTGAAGATCCTTGCTGAAAGCAAGGATCTTCAAAACTTTCCGGTCACTCAAAAACCATCCGTCCACGCCGGTACGCTGAAATCACTGGTTAAGGAACAACGTGAAAAAGGCGTTGAGTTTCCAGGTTGTTTTTCAATATACGACAAGGAGGTGAGTATAATAAAATGAAAAATATAATTATTATTTTCTTATTATGTATATTTTCAATAACAGGATTAGGCTGTGAAGATGATACAAGAATAATTAATACTGAACTTATCACCATAATGAAAGATCCAGGAAACTCTTCAAGATATATTATTGTTCCAAATGGTTATAACATTTTAAGAGAATGGGCAATTTATATTACTGTTAAAATAGATCCTAATATCACTACTCCTTTAGTTAATTTTAGTGATAATACAATTGATTATCCTGTAACATTGATTTTTAAAAGTTTGGAAGATGCAGAAAAGAAAATGACTGCTCTTGAAATGTATATTGATGGTAATGAAAATACCATGATTAAAAACCAAAATAAAAATTCGTCATGCTTTATTTCATCATTAAATATGTAAAGGAGGTGATCAAATGATATGGCGTCGAAGCGCAGGATTCGGAGGAAGCAATGCACGGGAAAAATAAGGTACGCCACGAAAGCAGAAGCAACATTGGCAGCAAAACGGCAATGGCAATATAAAGCATATTATTGTGCTTATCATTGTTTGTTCTGTAACGGTTATCACATTGGCAGACCGCCACACAAAAAGAAAAGGAGTTAATAATGGCTAAGACAAAAGCAGTAACTAAAAAAGGAAAACATGAAGTAATGGCAAAGGATTTTGAAACAGATTCCGGTATGGGATTTGAAAAAGCGGATAAGGACGCTTATGCAATCCCATTCTTGACTGTTCTGCAAGACCTATCACCCCAGGTAAAAAAGAAGAACGCCGCATATGTTGATGGCGCAGAGCCTGGCATGATTTACAATTCAGTCACGGAAAAAGTATATAATGGTGAAGAAGGCATATTGATTGTCCCGGTATCGTATCATCGAAATTACATCGAATGGGTGCCCAGGTCAGCTGGTGGCGGTTTTGTTGCCGTGCACGATATTGAGCCGGAAGGCGCTGAATGGATCAACGATGAGGCGGGCGTTCGTTGTATGCTGCCGACCGGCAACGAACTTGCGGATACGCGCAATCATTATATTGTGTTGGTTGATGAACTGGAACCGGCGTTGATCTGCATGACTAAAACGCAGATCAAAAAATCCCGAAAATGGATGTCCCAGATGCAGGCGCTGAAGTTTAAGGGATTGAATGGCAAATGGTTTACACCGCCGATGTTTGCATCAGTGTTTAAAGCGACCATCGTGCTTGAGCGTAAGGACCAGAACGAATGGTATGGCTGGAAGTTTGAAAGGGTTCGTGATGTTGAACAAGCAGAATATGAGGTGGCCAAAGGTTTCCTTGACGCTGTAAAAGAGGAAAAGGCTGTAACTGATTATTCTAACCTGGACAGAAACGTTAATGAGGAAGACGCATCATCTAAAGCTACAAAGAAAACGGATGATATGCCCTTTTAAACAATGAAGGAATTCATAGAATTATTCACCGGCCTTCAACGGGCTTATGGCCAGTTTGTTATAAAAGAGCAGACTGGCCATAAAAAAGTCAAGGTTGAAGGCCGGGCAACCACGATCACCAAGCAGATCACTCAGGCCGTCTATAAAAATCATTTGAACGGCAAGACAGGGCTGGGCATCGTGCCGATATGGGACGATAACACCTGCTTGTTTGGTTGTATAGATATTGATGAGTATAATGATAAAGAGCAAGAATTTTTTATTGCTCTTTACCATAAAATCATCACTTACCGTTTACCGCTCGTCCTGTGCCGATCAAAATCAGGTGGCGCGCATGTTTACTTATTCGCGGCAGATCCCATCCCGGCTAACCTGTTAAGAAACAGGCTGCAAAAATTTACCAATATTCTTGGCTACCCTGACACGGAGATATTTCCAAAGCAAGAAAAATTAGACCCGGCGGACAACGGTAATTGGATCAACTTGCCATACTTCAATGCCAAACAGACAAGCAGGTTCGGCATGGTAGTAAAAGGCAATAAACTATTGCCATTAACGCTGGACGGATTTGTTAAATACTGCCAGTCTAAACGCATATCCAAAAAAGATTTACAACAGTTTCAAATCCAATACGAGGATTATCCACCCTGCCTGCAAGCATTGTTCATCGAGGGTTTTCCTGATCATGATCGAAATATAGGCTTATTCAATGTTGCCGTGTTAATGCGCAAGATGGGGATACCGAACTGGAAAGATCGTTTGCAGGATTTTAATAGACAATTTGTTAATCTACCCAATGCTGAGATTGAAAGGACTATTTTAAAACAAAAGAAAGATTATTTTTATCAATGCCATGAAGGCTTATTGCGATCACGCTGCAATAAAACAGAATGTGTGAAGAGAAAATATGGTATTGGTTCAGGTGACCATAACCTGCTTAATTTTTCGTCTATGCAAATGATCCAGACAGACCCGCCCACGTGGTATTTAATGGTTGACGGTGCACGGTTGGAATTAACAACGGACGATCTAATGAATCAGCAGAATTTTAAGAGAGTATGCATTAATCAACTACAAAAGATTCCGCCGAAAGTTAAAGGTGATGAATGGGATAAGATTGTAGCAGACGGCATTGCAGCAGCAGAAAAGATCCAGGCCCCACCGGACGCTGGTCCTGTCGGTACTTTCATTGATATTGTCGAGGATTTCTGTTTGAACAGGGCCCCATCAAAAGAACGGGATGGGTTGTTAAGGGATCAGCCATGGTCGAATAACGGCTGGACATATTTTAGAAGCGGTGCATTAAAACGATATTTAAAAGGTAAAAAATTCTTTGACTTTTCATCAAGGCAAATTTGGAACGCTTTGCGTGAATTCTTAAAAGGCGAATCAACGGTATTGAACATTAAAGGCAAATCAACGTTTGTTTGGAGGATAAAAGCATTCGAGCAACAGACGGAAAAATTTGACACGCCAAAACAAGAGGAGGAACCATTTTGAAACGTGTACGGGTAACATTACAGTTTAAGGATAAGGAAAAAGCCAATATGTATTTCAACCATCTAAAGGATAAACCTGCCAAGGTAATTTCCATCAATAAAGAGAAACTAGAACTGGTGGTTGAGGTGGAGGTTTGAAATGAAAATAACAAAGAAATGGTTGAATGATAGACACCCTTGTAAAACAAGTTTTGATTACGTTTGTCAAAATGACTATATAGGTTTAGATATTATTCCTTTTATTGAAAAGCTAATAAAAGAAAAAAGATTGTCTGATGCAAATTGGCTGGTTACAAAGGGTATGAATAAAAAACAAAATGTAATGTATGCCATATTTGCAGAAGATGTCGCCTTTGCTGCTTTTGATGTCGTCTATACTGTCGGTATTGATAGTGATGAGTTAATAATTAAAATTCTAAATTATGGAATTGAACTAATAAGGAAAAATGAAAACTAAGCTAATCCTCGGCCCACCGGGCACCGGAAAAACAACACGCTTGCTTGAAATCATGGAGCAAGAAATGGCGACCGGCGTTGAACCTGACCAGATCGCTTTTGTGGCGTTTACACGAAAGGCAGCGGACGAAGCCAAGATACGAGCGAAGAAGAAGTTCGGTTTATCCGGCGGTGATCTACCGTACTTTAGAACACTGCATTCGTTATGCTTCAGGGAGTTGGGCGTTCAGCGATCTGAAATGATCGGTTACAAACATTTTAAGGAAATGAGCAATATCCTGGGATTAAAGTTTACCGGTTATTTTGACCCGTCAGATACAATTGCTGATTATGCATCCGGCGATGCTCAATACGCCTTGTATCAATTGGCAAGAACGATAAAGCAACCGTTAAAGCAGGTATGGCATGATAAGCATGGTCAAATGGCATGGGAGGCATTGGAATTTTTCAAGGAAGTATATGAAGAATATAAACAGCAGCATTATATAATTGATTTTACCGACCTGTTGGAAAGCTATGTCAAGGAAAACAACAATGTCAATGTCAAGGTGGCGATCATCGACGAAGCGCAGGATTTGTCAACGTTGCAATGGCAGGTAGTAGAACAAGCGTTCGTTGACGTTGAACGCATGTATATCGCAGGTGACGATGACCAAGCCATATTCCATTGGGCGGGCGCTGATATATTGCATTTTCTTAATCTGAAAGGTGAGCAGGATATATTGACTTATTCATACCGATTGCCAAAGAAAATATTTGACCTGTCACAAAAGATCGTCCATAGAATTCAAAATCGATATGACAAAGTTTTTTTGCCTAAAAAGAACGGCGAAGGTAAAATAAACTATCTGAATCAGCTTGAAGCGTTAGATATTGAGTCAAACGATTCATGGTTATTAATTGCCCGGAACCGGTTTATGCTTAAAAATTATGAACGTTTTTTAAAAGATTTAGGCTTAATGTATTCAACATGCGCCGGTAAATCAGTTGATAATAAACATTGCGCCGCCATTTATGCATGGGAGGATTTGAGAAAAGGCAAAAGTATTTCAAAAGTAAGAGCGGATCGATTGGATACATATATAAATGAACGAACGGATATTGCAGGTAAGAAGGAATGCGTTCTGAAAGATTTCAATACGGAGCCCGAACCCTGGTTTAACGCCCTTAGTCTGATACCATTTAATGTCAGACAATATTACAGGGAGATCATGCGGAATGGCAATAAATTAACGGACCCGGCAACGATCCATGTTGATACTATCCATGGTGTTAAAGGCGGTGAGGCTGATAATGTTTGTTTAATGGTTGATATGGCATATCAGTCATATGAATCATACCAGCGGGGCAGCGACAACGAACACCGGGTTTTTTATGTTGGCGCTACCAGGGCAAGGCAATCGCTGAATATCCTGTTGTCTCAGGATGAATATTACTATGATATTTGATATTGAACGAATGCTTTTTGATAAAAAGCATTCGTTCAATACCGTACATAAACATGCTAAAAGGTAAGATTTTAAATATTTCGTATAAAAAAGACGGCTTTCATATAAAAATCGAGCGTGTCCATAAAATATTTTTAACCCGGCAAGAACTTGATAACTATTTGAAATATATATTAAAACATGTGAAAGACCCATATAAAACCAAATTATTAAAAAAAGATTTACAAAATTATTTTAAAAAAGATTAAAAACTACTTGACAAACTATATTTTAATGTATATAATATAGTCAACAAAATGAAAACAACAACAAACATAAAAAAGGAGAAATGAAAATGACAAAACAAGAGGCAATAAAAAAGTTGAAGAAAAACATTAATCTTAATTTCTCACACGCTGTTTTGCTAAAAAACGATGATGAGGATTACCGTGTCGAGCTGCACGGTGGTCACGCAGGAAATTGTTGTTGCTGTGACCATCACGATTTTGTGTGGAGGCAAGAAAGCCCCTACACAAACCCGATAGAAATTGATGAACTCAAAATTTAAGCATTGTTAGGCCCCTTGAGTAGTCAAGGGGTTTATAGAGTGCTTAAATAATAACACTTAACAAGGAGGTTTGAAAATGGGATATATTGTTGAACATAAAGAAATTTTTGAAACACCAGATCACGGGGTCAATTTTAGTTTCGCCAATCCGTGTTGTGAGTGGGGCCATGAGTATGCAGAGAAAATATGCCAAAAGTGTGGCAGAGATTTCTGTTATTCCTGTTGCGAAAGCACAAATGTAGATTCCGGCGGAAAGTATGAGCCTGACTTTATGTTGTGTCCTGGGTGTGGGCATGATTATTACGAAGAATAGTATCAAAGAAGCAAAACAAGACATCGATAAAGGAGGAAACAAAATGCATTACTTAATCAAATTCGAGAACAAGGAACCAAGTCGGCAAGGGAAAAAGAACGGAGAAAAACCGGTGCTCATTACAACGATTGAAGGCGCCTTTGAAACGGAGATTGATGCCAGTGATGTTGCTGATAAAACCTGCAACGGTAATTACCTGATCATTACTAATGAAGAGGATCTGCATCAGTTCAAAGGCAAGTACCTGTCCAGCCTGAAAGCCTGTTTGCTCGGCGGTGACCCGTCAGCGAAAGTTCGGGAAGCAAAAGCTACATTGCTTCCAAAACTCTGGGACGCTTTGCAAACACTTATTGCCGATAAAGTTGCAGATGCTGTTAATAATCATGTAACAGTAAATAAAGCTGTTAGCGATGCGGTTGTAGCGGATTCTAAGAAGCCGAAGAAAAAAGGCGTAATGACAATGATCCGGGAAATTTTTTCCGATAACGCTGTTCGTTTGACGATAGACGAATTGATGGAAACGATATCATTTTCTTATATGTCAGATGCAAAAAGATCAACGGTATTGACGGCGATCACCGATCTTAATAACCCAAAATATTGTGGGAAATTAGGTGTGTTCACTCTGGAAAAAGACAAAGAGGATAAGCGATATTATGCGAATAACTAAAATCATTACAACAGAGACCGCTCATCGTTTGATGCACCATGGAGGAAAATGCTCATCCCTCCACGGTCATTCTTACAGGTGGGAAGTGACTATTGAAGGTGATACTGGCATATATGGTATGGTAATGGATTTTGCTGAATTAAAAAGCATCCTAAAAACGTGTATTGAGGAGCCATTTGACCATGCTGTTGTATTGCACAAAGACGATAGGCTGGCAAATATAATTGATGAAATTTTCCCTGAATTCAATTTGTATATATTCGACATGCAACCGACTGCTGAAAATTTTGCAAGGTTGGTGGCAATGGAAATAAACCATAAGTTGCCACGATCCCTTGTTTTACGCAGTGTCAAAGTATGGGAAACTGCAACGTCTTTTGCTGAAGTGGAGGAATAAAGGTGTATAAAATAAATGAAATATTCACCAGCATCCAGGGCGAAGGCCCATCGGCAGGAATACCTGCCAACTTTATCCGGATGGCGAAGTGCAATCTGAATTGTTCTTTTTGTGATACTGATTTTTTATTGAAAAAAGAAATGGGCATATTAGAAATCCTTCATGCATTGGATTCAAGCGTTCCATTGACCGTGATCACAGGCGGTGAGCCGTTTCTACAAAAATTGAAACCATTGATGTTGGCCCTATTTTCCCATGGATATAAAACTGAATTTGAAACAAACGGTACAGTATGGAACGAAAGCGAATGGATGCCGTATAATCTAAGAATAATTTGTTCGCCGAAACCAACATTTAAAGTACATCCGGAAATTGCAGAACGAGTGATAGCTTGGAAATATATTGTTTCAGTAGATAATATTGATATGGATACAGGTCGTCCAAAACATGCTTTTGCACCAACTAACCATGCGCCCGTTTATCTGCAACCTTGTTGGCCAAGGAATATGGATGATTGGCATTTATTCAAAGAAAATTGTGAAGTTGCTGTTTGGGCAGCAACGCAGTTTGGTTATAGAATATCAATGCAATTGCATAAATTTATGGGGGTCAAATAATATGAAACATCTGGTTGAAGGAATTTTGGAAGCTATCGGTGAAGACGTTGAACGTGAAGGTTTGGTTAAGACACCGGAACGAGTGGTGAAGGCTTATCGGCATTGGTTCAGGGGCTATAAACAGAATCCGGAAGACATTTTTACAGCGTTTAAAGATGGCGCTGAAGACTATGATCAAATCGTAATGATAAAAGATATCCCGGTATATTCGCATTGCGAACATCATATTGCGCCATTTTTCGGTAAAGCATATGTCGGCTATATCCCAAACGGTAAGATAATCGGCCTGTCAAAGATTCCAAGAATTGTTGATATATTCGCGGCGCGTTTACAGGTGCAAGAACGTTTAACCAAACAAATAACAGAATGCATCGATAATATTTTAAACCCACGGGGTGTAATCGTTGTTTTGAACTGTCGCCATATGTGTATGGAGTCCAGGGGCATTCAAAAGCCTGGCACATATACTTTAACATCCGCAGTTAAAGGCGTTTTTAAAAAAGACGATTCTGCCAAAAAAGAATTCTTCGATCTGATTCAAATAGGAGGTTTAGAATGAAATATGTTATATCATTAAGTGGTGGTTTAGATTCAACAACGTTGTTATCATATCTATTATATAAGAAACATGATGTTGAATGCTTATCATTCAAATATCCATCGAAGCATAATTTTTATGAATTAAACGCTGCTGTGAACGTTGCTGAGTTTTATAGTGTTAACTTAAATGTAATGGATGTATCCACTATTTTTAATCTATTTAAGTCTAATTTACTTCTTGGACAAGGCGAAATCCCAGAAGGACATTATGAATCGGAAAATATGACAGCAACCGTTGTACCTGGCCGCAATACTATTTTCGCTTCCATCCTTATGGGATACGCCCAATCGATGAATGCTGATATGATTGCACTCGGTATCCATGCTGGCGATCATGCCATATATCCGGATTGCCGGCCAGAATGGTTTAAACAGTTTAACAAGTTATGTTATCAAACAACAGAAAAAAAAGTCATGTTGCAAGCTCCGTTTTTGCATTTCAGCAAAATTGAAATTGTAACATTGGGACTGCAATTAGAAACACCGTACCATTTAACCAGGACTTGTTATAAAGCGCAGCTTATGCCCTGTGGCAAATGCGGTGCTTGCGTTGAACGCAGGGAGGCGTTCAATAAAAATAATACAACAGATCCCGTTATATACAAAGGAATTATATCATGAAAGCATTGAAGGAGAATTTTAAAGATTACAAGTTTGATAAACCTGATGCAAAATTGCTTGAACGATTTGACAGCCCATTTATAGAATATGCAACTGAGATTACAGATGAGACATTCTTGATCAAAATCGATTGCTTTGAATTCACATCGCTATGTCCGGTGACCGGGCAGCCGGATTATGGGAAAATTTATATTGAATATGTGCCTTTTAAATATTGCGTTGAAAGTAAATCGCTAAAACTTTATTTAATGTCTTTTCGTAATCACGGTGAATTCCATGAAGCATGCACCCAGCGAATAGGGGCAGATTTATATAAATTGTTGTTACCTCGTTATTTGAAAGTGATCGGAAAGTTTAATGGCAGAGGCGGTATATCCATCCATCCTGAAGTTATATATAGGAGCCAATAATGTATTTATATTTATCAGGTGGATTAACAACTGAAATAAGTACATTTATTCTTGAAAATCATTTTCCGAGATTAAGTTCCTTCGCCTATGAAAAGACAAATTTCAGTTATTGTGAATTAGCAAAAAATTTAAACTGTAAAAAGAATAAATATATGCTTGATTCCGGTGCATTTACAGCATGGTCAAAAGATCAAAAAATTAATATCGATGATTTATCAAATTATTTTTATAAATTAATATCGAATTATTCTGATTATCTTGATTTTATTATGATAAATTTAGATGTTATACCTGGAAAAAAAGGAAAAAACCCATCAGAAAAAGAAATACAACAAGCAATGATTCAATCAATGAAAAATTACGAATTGCTGAATAAACGATTTCCAAAGCAAGTGTTGCCGGTTTATCATCAGGGTGAACCGTTGAGTTATTTAAAAGAAATGATGTCTATGACAAATTATATATGCTTATCTCCACGAAATGATTTAATGGAGAAAAACAGAATATCTTGGATAAATGAATTTGTTGATTTTAAAAAATATAAATTTCATGGATTAGCTACAACAGGAATAAATATGTTGCATATTCTTCCTTGGTACTCTGTAGATTCATCAACATGGTTAAGCGGATCTCGTTTTGGTGATTGCTTTATTTCTTTACCTGGGGAAAAAACTAAAAGAATAATGTTCTCTGTTGAATCACCACAGCGAAAAAATAAAGATAAACATTTTGATTCCTTACCGAAACCATACCAAGAAAAAATTGAAATATATATAAACAAACTTGGATTTACTATTGAAGAATTAAGAATAAGTTCAGCAAAAAGAGATTTGTTAAATATAAAATGGTTCTATGAACAAAGTCAAAAACCGTATAAACCACAAAAAATTCAACAAACACTATTTAATTAAGGTGAAAAATGAAATCATCACTCGACATAATAAAAGGCGCTGTTGCTAAACAAGACTTGGTATCGTTGTTCAAAGCAATCCATTCATACGATAATAGAATCCAAGCGAACAACGGTCGCTTTGCAATCGATGCACCGTTCAAGCACGGTATAGATTTTACTGTACCGGCGTCAACGTTTATAAACGCCATTGATCACAGCAGCGATAAAAGAAAAGTCAGCATCAAAGACAAGCAGTTATTCGTGAAAGATAAAGATTTCCTTGTTCAAATGGCTATGCTGCCCGACGAATTTCCTTTAAAGATTCCTGATGGCAAGAAGAAAAAGATCAATGTTGATCTGTTATCGTTGCTCAAATTACTAAGGCCGTTTATTGGAACTGATGTTACTCGTATTTGGTCGAATGGTATATTGCTTAAAAACAATTTTGCCTATGTCACAAATAATATTGTTGTTGCGCGTATTCGTTTTGAAGTGAAAGATACTATAAGCATTCCGGTATATATAATTGATGAAATTTTACGGCTGGATAAACAGCCAACTCATATACAAATAGGCAAGAACGATTTAACATTTTATTTTGATGATAAATCGTGGATATGCGGTCAACAGATTTCAATGGATTGGCCAGATCAATTAGATGAAATAATCGATAATACAGAACAAGGTGATAAATTGCCCAGTGGTATAAATGAAGCAATGGATAAGCTATCATATTTCCTTGAAGATGTAAAAATTACCTTGTCTGAAAATAGCATATATGTTGGATCAGGCACAACTAAAGCAGAGGTAAAACAGTTTTCTTTTCCTGAATCAGCATTCAATTTTGAATCGTTGAGGGAAGTATTTAAAAAAAGTACACATTTTAGTTGTAGTGAATATCCGGCGCCTTGCCCGTTTTATAACGAAGAAAATGCTTTGACCGGTGTGATTGTAGGAATGAGATAATATGCAAAGACCAGACGCAATGGGTTTATTCTGGCAGGACGTTGAGCAGGAACAAAAACGTGGCCATATAAAAATAAAAAGCGAACCTCAACCCATCCCGAAAACCGATTGGCGACCGCCAAAGGAATTCCCCAACCTTGAAGCGGCTAAAATGTTGATCATCGACATCGAAAGTAAAGATCCAAATTTGATAGAACAAGGGCCCGGGTTCGTTCGTGGCGATGCTTATATGGTCGGTTTTTCTGTAGGTACGGAAGACGGTCATAAATGGTATTTTCCTATTAGGCATGAGTACGATCCAAATAATTTTAATCTGGATCGTACTCAAGTGATTAAATGGGCGAACGACAATTTAACCCGACCAAATCAGCCAAAATTAGGTGCTAACATCCTATACGATCTTGAAGGCCTGTATTACTCAGGAGTTGATGTCACCGGGCCTTTTTATGATGTTCAAATTGCTGAACCGTTGATTGACGAGCACGCAATTGGCCAATACAACCTTGAAGCCCTTGCCAATAAGTATCTTGATGAAGGCAAGGTACAAGATGAAATGAATAATTGGTCTTCATTATCTTACGGTGGTCGTCCTGTCAGAAAAGATCAGGCAAAAAATATTTGGCGATGCCCGCCAGAGCTGGTAGGTCCATATGCGGGATCCGATGTTGATCTGCCATTACGGATCATCAAAGAACAAAAGAAGATTTTAAATAAAGAAAATTTGCTTGATTTATTTCAATTAGAATGTCGCCTGTTGCCATTATTGCTTGATATGCGATTAACCGGTGTTCCTGTTGACCTTGATCGCGCACAGGAACTGAACAATATTTTCATTGGTAAAATAAAACAGGAAAGAAAGAAACTGAAAAGCCTCACCGGTTATAATGTGAAGCATATTTGGGCGGCGGAGGAAATATCAAGATTGTTCGATAAGGCGGGCATTAAATATCCATTGACCAAGAAAACACGGAAACCGTCCATCACAAAAGATTTTTTAAAAAATCATCCATCAGACATTGCAGAAAGCATTAGAAAAATTCGTACCTGGGATAAACTGCTAAACCCATTTATCCAAAGCTATGTATTAAATGATAATGTGAACGGCAGAGTGTATCCGCAATTCAATCAATTGAAAGGTGATAATAGTGGGGCAGCGCCGGGTCGCTTTTCATCGTCCAACCCGAATTTACAAAACATTCCACAGCGAACAGAAGAAGGCAGATTATTACGATCTATGTTTATCCCTTTTGAGGGTGAGGAATGGAACAAGGCAGATTATTCGCAGATCGAATACAGGCTGCTCGTCCATTACGCCAAAGGCAAAGTTGCAAAAGAAGTAAGAGAACAATATCGTAAAAACCCAAAAACAGATTATCATTCAGCGGTGCAAGATAAATTAAAGCAGATACCGGGTATGAATCGTTATACTGCTAAAACGATTAATTTTGGGACTGTTTATGGTATGGGCGATTATGCATTGTCAATCGCTCTTGGTTTAGAATTAAAAGAAGCAAAAATATTTTTGGAAAAAATACAAGAAATATCACCTTATGCGAAAGAATTATCAAACGAGTTAAATAGACTTGCAGCAAGAAGAGGTTATATCAAGACCATATTAAACAGGAGAAATCGGTTTCCATTCTGGGAGCCGATGGATTGGGAACTATCCAAACAAAATGATGCATCAAGAGATAAACAGAAAATAATTAATCTGGTAAATAACGCCGTTCAATCAGCAAAGAAAAATAAAACAAAAATACCGCGTGGCGGAGTGAGACGAGCATACACCTACACAGCGCTAAACAAATTATTGCAGGGTAGCGCTGCTGACATTATGAAAAAAGCAATGGTTGATGTATGTGAGGCAGGAATACCTTTCCCGATGTTGATCACCGTACATGACGAACTGGATTGGTCATCACCGAAAACAAAGCAGGGCAGGGAAGCAAGCAAAGAAGTATCAAGGATCATGGAAAACGCAATTGGACTTAAAATCCCTGTCCTTGTCGATCATGAAATTGGAATGAACTGGGGAAGATTGAAATGAGCGAGTCAGCATTCTGGAATACGTTGCGAAACGGTATGAAGGGCAAATGGTTGGCACAACGTCATGAAGACATTTTGTCAGAAGGTATACCTGATATATCATTTGATATACCTGGTGTTGACGGCAGCGGTTGGATTGAATTAAAATATTTAGAAGCATTCCCGAAACGTGAAAAGACCATTGTTAAAATTCCTCATTATACAAATATGCAGCGACTATGGATCAAATATCATGGCAGAATAAACGGGCGCACATTTCTATTCATCCAGGTTGGTCGGGAATATTTCTTGTTTAATTGGCGCACAGCAAGCGAACATGTTGGTAAAACATATAGACAGTTGAATTTTCGAGCAGAATGCACAGGTTATTGGAAAAATCATATTAATTTTAATAATTTTAAAAAAATATTAAAATAATGCTTGACAAACTATATTTTATGTTATATAATAAAGACAAATAAAACAAAGGAGAAATGAAAATGACATTATCAACAGCAAAAACAAAATTAATAAAACAAGCACAGAAGCGGTTCCCAGACGATATCATTGAGCCGTGTGGCAAAAAAGAATCATTGTGGGAATCATTTACCGAATATAAAACAGAAGCCGGAACCACAGAACTTGTATTATGGTTTAATATTGGAAATGCCACGTTTGCCGAAACTATTGCGGTTACCAATTAAAGGATGTTCATATGAAATATTTAACCACAAAAGAAGCAGCAACAAAATTGAACGTTAATATAACAAGGGTGCAACAGTTTATTACATCAGGCCGCTTGCCAGCTAAAAAATTTGGCCATGTCTGGATGATCAAGGAACATGATCTTGCTGAATTTGCCGAAAAACCAAGGGCCGTTGGTTATCCTGCCGGAAGGAATAGAATATAATGAAAAGTCAATTATGCCATGTGACAAATAAAGCACAGCTATTGGTAGCGTTCGGTTGTGCCTTAGACTTTGACGGTGTAACCGATATCGTTCTGAATGGAAAAACGTATTATAAATTATCACCGGAACAATCGGGCATGAATATATTCAACAAGGAGATAAAACGAACAAGAAATAAAATTCGTCAAACACCGGCGGAATGCTTTAGATAGGAGGCCAAATGAAAACAGCCGCAATCATACAAGCAAGGATGGGCAGCACAAGACTTCCGGGCAAGGTACTAATGGAAATAAACGGCCAACCTGTTTTGAAACGGTTAATTGATCGTGTAAAAGTAGCACAGTCAATTGACCAGGTAATTGTAGCGACCGGGTTTGATTTTAAGAACGATTCTTTGAGGCGTTGGTGTTTTCATAATGAGATTGATGTTTATTCCGGGCCCGAGGATGATGTTTTGCAGCGTGTTTTATTATGCGCTCAATACTACCATGTTGATAGAATTGTTGATATCACCGGTGATTGCCCATTGGTTGATTATCGTCATATTGATGCTATTTGTCGAGCAATGAAAGAATATACTACCGTTGATTACGGCAGCAACATTTTCCCAAGAACATGGCCGGACGGTTTTGATGTACAGGTTTATTCGACCGAACTGCTTGAACGAATACACGAAAAGCTCAAGGACGATAACCCTATTCGGGAACATGCCGGGATAAACATTATGCAATTAAAAGATGTGTCAATGTTTAACCATAACCCACCGAATTACACTTATCATCATCCATCCTGGGGCCTAACCCTTGACGAAGAAGATGATTTGACATTGATCAGGAAAATTTTTACTAATTTCGATCAATGTGATTGGTTTTCAGCAATCGACGTAATAGATTTTTTGCATGCAAACATGCACCTTTTAAACATCAATAGCCATGTTGAAAGAAAATACAAAATTATAACAGAATCATCAAATAATATTATGGAATTTGTAAAATGAAGCCACTGAATTTAATTGCCATTGTGCTTTTTATATGTACTTCATGTCAGCATACGCCCAATATTGGCGTTGGATACGGTGTACCAAGTACATTGCATTCAGTGAACCACACTAAACCAGGTGATACATATAATATAAAAACCGTTCTTATTCAAATAGAGAACCTTGAAATTAATTTAAACAAGCACGAATACCATATTTACCAGGAAAAAATGTTCAATAATTTATCTGTTGGAGCAAAATATCATTTCACAAAAGCATGGGATTGGTTTTTGATTGACGCCGGTTTGGGCTTCAAATTGACTGAAGTGGATGAACGAAACAAATGGCTCGTTGAAAAACCTTTTCTGGCTGATTTCAGTTTTGCAACTGGTATTCAAAAAGAACTTGATAAATACGGCATACAATTAAAAGCCATATACGAATTTCAACATTTATCAGGAGTCGGCGACGATCAAGGTTTGAACTTTGATAAAGTATATTTATTATTCACCAAAACTTTTTAACAAAGGAGAAATGAAAATGAAAACACAACGATTACTATTTATTATGATTTTGATTATTATTGTTTCTTTTTTTATTGCCGTTAATTATTCAACTGGAGCCGAATGGAAAAGGGAAGTACGCACGTATAAAACAATTCCGGCTTTCACAGATTCCGAAAAAGTAGTTCAGAGCGGAACAGGGTTACAAGTAAGTCTGCACCATAAAAATTTAT
>Ga0315553_10001176_pt1 | contig 22095 bp, 25 predicted proteins | sample SalMarSW160140MG_FD_203099 | JGI IMG/M metagenome (GOLD analysis project Ga0315553, IMG submission 203099) | Salt marsh sediment microbial communities from the Plum Island Ecosystem LTER, Massachusetts, United States - Salt Marsh Sediment SW1601-40 ... | reverse complement strand
GCCGCCGTGGGGATGCCAGTGTCCACATCCCAACCCATGATGCGATAATGGTTTCGCTTCATGGATTCCAGGTAGCCCTCATTGATTCGGGAGCCAGCCAGTGGGCCGCACTCGAAGGGAGCCGCAAAGCGGAGCGCGGTCCTATCGTCTTCGGCGGTAAAGCCCTCTCGCGCGTTGAAGGCACGCGCCATGTCCATACCTCGCTGGCCCACCCTCTCCAGCTCGTAGATAGAGACCTCCCAACCGGTGATGGCCCGGATCATAGCCACCACTTGCTCGTCGCTGTATCCTGGCACAGCGCAGAGCCCGGCGCAGTTCTTGAATACGGCGTGGGTGGTCACATGGACGTGATCGGCGCCCGTGGGCGAAATGGCATAGCCCAGCCCCAAGACAGGGGAGCGCGCACGCGGGTCGTGCATGGGGGCCTCCTGTCCCTTGATCTGCACCGCGAACTCCTCCGAGCCCTTCCCGATCCGCTCACTCATCCGGCGCGCACCCTCGGCCACAAAGTCCCCAAACCCCTCCCGACGGGCGATCTTTTCCACAAGTTCCACCAATGCCTGACCATTGCCGAAATGGAGTTCAAGGCCGCCTGTATCCTCCTCGGTGATCAGGCCTCGCTCGAAACATTCCATAGTGAAGGCGATGGAGACCCCGGTGGAGATCACGTCCAGCGAATGGGCATTGCACAGCTCGTTGGCCTTGCTGATGGCCACCAGGTCGTCCACGCCACACAGAGAGCCCAGGGAGGCCAGCGCCTCGTACTCCGGGCCGCCGTACATGGGGTCTATCCTGTACGGCTCCTCTACCTGCACGGTCTTCTTGCAGTGGATGGGACAGGCATAGCAGCTCTCCATACCAGCGCCGATGGTCTCCGCCAGGGTCTTGGCGTCAATCCTGTCCGCGCTCTCAAAGGTGCCCTCCCGAAAGTTGCGGGTGGGAAGCCCGCCGCGCTCGCTCATCCCGACCATGCCTGTGCCCATGCCGTACCTGCTGAGATCCCCGTGGAGCTCCTCCACGTTCTCGCTCAGCCACCTGGCTAGATCGCGCACTACCTCTGGCTCCGCCATCGGGGGGACGCTGTGGCCCCGGGCCGCGATGCCCTTGAGGAGCTTGGAGCCCATCACTGCACCCAGCCCGCACCTTCCTGCGGCGTGGTTCAGATCGTTGAGGACGCAAGCATAGCGTACCATTCTCTCGCCCCCCATCCCGATGAGACAAGTGCGAATGCCGCGGTCTGACAGCTCCTCACGGATCGTGGCCTGGGCTTGGCCGGTGGCCTTTCCCCAGAGGTGTACTGCATCCCGTATCTCGGCCTCACCGTCATGGACCCAGAGGTAGACCGGGCTCTCTGCCCTGCCCTCCACGATGACGGCGTCAAAGCCAGCGCGTTTCAGCTCTGCGCCAAAGAACCCTCCCACATCGGCCTCGCCAAAGCCGCCGGTGAGAGGGGATTTGGCCCCTATGGCGTTCCGCCCACTGCCGCCCAGGGGCATGCCCGTGACCGGACCCAGGGCGACGATAAGCTTGTTTTCAGGGCCCAGGGGGTCTATTCCCGGCTCAAGCTCCTTGAGGAGATAGTAGGCCACAAAGCCCCAGCCGCCATAGTAGGTGCGGTAGAAATCCTCCTCCGGCCGCTCCACCGAAATGGTCCTCTGCGAGAGGTTCACCCTCATGATGCTTCCATTGTAGCCGTATCGCATCGCTTTCTCTCCTTTTCGACTGTAGCGACAGCATTCCCCATCGTATCGTCCCTCGGAGCAATTTCATGTGGTCTCTTCGAAGATCGGCACCCGGCCGGCCACGATCATGGTCTGCCCGCGGACCTCCTGCCGCAGCATGTCGAATCCGGCGTCGGCCATCCATCCTGCCACCGCCTCGACCGCAAAGTACCTCTCCTGTACTCCCATCTTTGCCCCTCGGACCCAGTCCATGATCAACAGAACCCCACCCGGACGTAACAGCTCCCTGGCCTCCCTCGGGAACCGCTCCGGCGCGTCGAACTCGTGCAGCGCATGAAGCGTGTAGATCAGCTCGAACTGCTCCCCCAACGTGCTGATCTCCTCTGCGTGGAGACGCTGGCAGGGAGCTCCTCCGTAGGGATGAGGGTCTACCCCTATCCCCTTCACGCCTCGCCGAGCCAGTGCTCTCAGGATGTCTCCCCCACCACAGCCCACATCCAGGACCCTGCCGCCGGATGGAAGTAGCTCCACGATCAGTTCAACTACCGCCTCGTCCCCGAGCACTTTCCGACCGCCAATCTCCCTTCACATCAGGTCTCATCTCTGGAAAAGGTCAACCCTTTTGCCTGCGCCAACGGGGCAGCGTCGACCACCTCTATTCCCTTGCCCTCCACGACGCGTCCAATGATCCAGTGGGCCTGCCCTTCCCGGGCAAAGAGCCCAATGAGCTCGCCCAACTTATCCTCTGCCACAGCAATGAGCAGACCGCCTGAGGTCTCTGGCGTGTAGAGAAGCGTCTGCATCCACTCGGGGATAGAAGGCGCGAAGCGAACGTGTGAGGCATAGCACCTTTGGTTCCGACCGGCGCCAGCAGGAAAGATCCGATCTCTGGCATACCCACTCGCCCCTTCTAGGAAAGGCAAGTTCTCCAAACCAAGACGTATCCCTACCCCGCTCTTTTCCGCCATCTCCTGGGCGTGGCCCAACAAGGCGAAGCCGGTGACGTCGGTAACAGCGTCCACACCCACTTGCTGCATCAATCGGGCGGCTTTTCGGTTCAGTGTCTTCATCACCGCCACCGCCGCCTCCACGTGATCTGGCTCAACCATCCCCATCTTGAGCGCGGTAGCAATGATGCCCATGCCCAGGGGCTTGGTCAGGACCAGCACGTCGCCAACCTGCGCCGCGGCTTTGGTGACGATGCGGTCGGGATGGACAAAGCCCATCACGACCAGGCCATACTTGGCCTCGTCGTCGATCACAGTATGACCTCCAGCCAGGACAGCCCCCGCTTCAGCGACCTTTACGGCTCCCCCGCGCAGGATCTCGCTTGTGGTCTTGGAAGGGAGATCGATGGGGAAGCCGCAGATATTGAGAGCCAAGACTACCTCACCGCCCATAGCATACACGTCGCTCATGGCATTGGCAGCGGCGATGGCGCCATAGTCGTAGGGATCATCCACGACGGGCGCGAAAAAGTCGAGCGTCAAGACCACGGCCAGTTCATCGCTGACACGATAGACGGCAGCGTCATCGCTTACCGCCAGGCCGACGAGGAGGTCGGGATATGCTCTTGCGGGAAACATCTCGCTCAAAGGGCGCAGGACCTGCGCCAGGGCCCCAGGGCCCATCTTGGAGGCTCAGCCCGTGCCGCTGGCCAGTGCTGTTAAGCGGATTCCCTCTACAGAGACTTTCTCCGCCGTCCGTAGATTCATTTCTTCTCCCGATCTAGCCTATTGCAGCAAACGCGAACCTGATGCGCATTCGTTTCGAGATAGCCTCTGTAACGGCACACTTGCTCTCCAACCGCTACCTGTGCCGGGTGGGGAAGAAGCCCGTGGCGCCGGTAGCCCAGCGCCAGTCCGGGATCAATGACGATCTTGCGGTTCTCGACCTCCACCACACAGGAGAGACCGCGTACGCTCAGCGACTCCGTTCCAAGAACCTCAATATGCATATCATGCCCAGGCAATCGCGAACTCGCTACTTCTTGGGATAGTTCTTCTCACCAGCACGTACCGGCACTGCAAGCCAATTCTCCTGAGGTACAAAGGGACAAGTGTAATTCTCGCTATATACACACCAGGGATTGTACACTCTATTGAGGTCAAGAATCCATTTCCCATCGACGGTGCGATCCCTCGCAGCGTTGAGGTCGAGATACCGCCCTGCACCGTACGTTTCCTGGCCAGACGTTGCATCCCTGAAGGGAATGAACAGTTGCTCCTCTTCAGCATCGCTTTTATAAGCCTGAAGCACACACTCCTCGCCGCCGATCCTGAACCGGAATTCGCCCCATCGGACAAAGTCCCGCTCCCCGCCCTTGGTGTATGCCATTCTCATTGCCTTCTTGTCCTTGTGCTCGTGAAGCTCAACCTCGAATCTGTAGTCCGGATCGGGAGGGTAATGGTCAAGTCCCCCAAACTTATCGCGGTCTGCGGGGGGTATCGGCGATTGCCAGTGCCCCGCAAAGAACCTATCTTTCTCTCTACGCTCCCTCTCGATCTGCGCCTTCCAAGCGTCGATTTCCATAGCGAGTTCCCTCCTTACGTTCCCATGGCACAAGGAGTCGCTTCAGCTCAGCCATCTGCTTCTCCGATCCCTCGATCCGCTCGCTGCTCATCTCTCACTTCCTACTTCCCACTTCTCTGCCCCCAACAGCCGCACATAGTCCCACAGGAATAGATGCGTCATGAAGCTGCCGAACCCATGACGGGCCAGCATCCCCTTCACATCCAGGGACAGAAACTCGCTGGCCAACTCGCATTCGAAGCGCCGGAAGGCCCCGCGAAAGGGGAACCATTGCCGATCCAGGTCGAACCGGTTATAGTCCAGGATCCAGAAAACGCCACCCGGCTTCAGGGCCCGGACGGCGTTGGCGATCACCCTCTCCTTGTCCTCGTCTTCGAAGCCATGCAGGGTGAAACAGATGAACGCCTTGTCAAACTCCTCGTGGAAAGGGAGGGGTTCTTCAATGCGCCGCTTCAGAAACGCTGCCTCGGGAAAGCCCCGGCACCGCTGCCGTGCCTGCCTGAGCATCTCCTGGCTGATGTCCACCCCGACGACCCGTCCGGTGGGACCCAGAGCCTGCAGCATCACGCGGATGTTGCGCCCGGTGCCCGATCCCAGGTCCAGGATCGCGTCTCCGCGACGGATATCCATTCGCTTGATGGCCCGCTCGATGAAGGCCTGATAGCGTCCCACCAGGAGCAGGTCCATTGCTAGATCGTAGTGACGTGCTCCCCATCCTACAACCTCGATATGGCTCCGCTGCGACATAACACTGCTCCCTTATCCTGCGATCGTCGCCCCGGCACTGGCGGAGAACTTGGACTAGCGACCTAACGCCTCACAGGTAGGGCAGGCGAAATCGCTGGCGGAGCCAGAGGTCTGGACACCAAAGGCCGACAGGAGCTTCTCGACCTTGTGCCCGCCGCATTTGGGGCACTCTGTTCCTGGCGGAGAGTTGATGGAACGCACGAGTTTCTCGAACTTTTCGCCGCACGCCAGACATTGATACTCGTAGATAGGCATTTGTCTCTCCCTCCGTGCAAATCCTCGCTCGACTAAACAGATCCAGGGTACGTGACGATCCCCAACTGCGCTCTCTTAACTTGTCGTCAACCCGTCCAGGCGCTTCACTGCTTGAGCCAACTGCTGCTGCAGCATCTCGGCCTCTTCCCGCAGCCGGCCTATCTCATCCTGCTCGTACCCACTTCCGAGTGAAGACTCCCCGTGGTCATGTCCAAGGCTCGTGCTGCACGGTTCAGCCCTCTGCAGCGCCCCGCCCAGGTACTGCGCCAGGGCACGGCGCACTGTGCCGCCGGCACCGGTGACCGCCTCGATGCCGTATTGCTGGAATAGGGCAATCGCCCGGCGGCCCATCCCGCCGGCGAGCATGACATCCGCGCCCTGATCTTGGATGAACGCGGGCACTGTCCCGGGTGCATGCCGGCCGTAGTTGGGGTTCGGCACCGCGTTGACCCGCTTTATTTCCCGGCCATCGAGATCCACCAGGATATAGTATGGGCACCGCCCAAAGTGCGGGCTCACTACACTGTCCAGTCCACTGCTATCGTCTACCGAAATCGCGACGCGCATTGCTTATTCTCCTCTTTCCAGCCGGTCGAGTCGCTCCAGCAATTCAGCCAACTGCTTGCGCAAATCGCCCGCCAGGTCCCTCAGAGCAGCCATCTCGTCTTCTCGGGAACCAGCAAAGGCGGCCGCAGGTGCAGGCGGATTTGAGGATACAGCCGCACCTCGGCCTATACTTCGCCCGATTGCCATACCGCCGCCCATCCCGCCCGTCCCGGCGTGCGCCTCAGCACTCGCCCCACTGGTGGCGAATAGTTGCCCGGCCGTGTACGCCTCCACCGCCTCGCGCACTGTGCCACCTCTGGAGAGGTAAACGGACACGTTGGCCGACTGAAGGACGTTGAAAGCATTGGGACCCGCGTTGCCGGTGACCACCGCCTGTGCGCCATGCTCCACGACGAACTGCGCTGCCTGGATGCCCGCCCCGCCTGGAGCGCCTATCGCCGGGTTCTCCAGCGTCTCAAACGCCATCGTCTCCGTGTCCACAAAGATGTACGTAGGACAGCGCCCAAACACTGGGCTGGCCGGAGCGTTGAGGTCTGTGCCATTTGCTGTGACGACTATTCTCATTCGCATTCCTCCTGACGAAAGCGGCGATCTGATTCTCCCGCCGGCCCCAACCGATACCGAAGGCCGCGTCCGGCGACGGGGTTCGCATAGCCGGGCACGCGACCCGTCATTGGCCCCATTCCCCCAGGTCCAGTCCCATCTCCTGCTGGCATTCCGTCTCGTCTCCTTCCTGTAGATCCACGGAAGCGGGCCTCACTACCACCCGCGCGCTCCCCCGGTCATCGCTCCCATTCCGACCGGTCCAGTTCCATCGAATCCTGGCATTTCACTCACCTTCATCCGTCAAGCTGCATCTGACTCGAGTCTCTCGGCTCCCTTGTTTCTCTCAGGCCACCGAACCCGCCAGGTGGCCCTGGCCGATCATGGATCAGCACCCAGGCACAGCGGATCAGTTAGGGCTACAATAGCTCCATCTCCCTGAATGCGGCGATCATAGCTGCCCTTTTCTCCTCTCTTACCGGCAAGATCGGTGCTTTGGGATGACCGACATCAATGCCGCGCTCGTGCAAGACGGCATAGCAGGCCGCGTTGGTCGAGCTGGGGATGTGCAGGATCTGCCTTGCCCTGTTCACCTGCATCTGCACTCGGGCCGCTTCCTTGTACCTGCCTGCCTGGAGCAAGTCCCACAGCTTGACCACGAGCTCGGGGAAAGCGTTGGCCAGCCCAGACACGCAGCCTTTGGCTCCGATCATGAAAGCAGGAAGCGCAAGTCCCTCTGTACCCACGATGAACCGGAAGTCAGGCCGGTCTTCCAGGGCCAGCATGAAATGCGTCAGCTCGATGAAACTGAACCCGCTGTCCTTGATCCCTCGTACGCCTACGTCGGCCAGGTGATGCAGGAAGCTCGGCGTGATCGTCACCCCCGAGGCCTTGGGATTGTTGTAGACGTACACTTCAAGATCCACTGCCTCGACCAGCGTGCGAAAGTGCTCGACCACAGCACGCTCGTCATGTCGGTGGTAGTAGGGCGGGACCGACGCAACATAGTCCGCACCAACCCGCTCCGCGTGTTGGGCAAGCTCTGCCGACTGGGCAGTCGATGCAGTCCCGACGTGAGCGATCACCGTGATACGCCCGCCAACTTGGCCGACGACGACTTTGTGGACCGTTTTGCGCTCTTCGACTGACATGACGGGCCCGGAACCATATGTGCCACAAATGAACAGGCCTTGGACGCCCTTTTCGACCTGGAAGTCGACAAGGCGACGGAGCCCCTCTTCGTATACGTCTCCGCTCTCGGTGAATGGCGTCGTCAACGGCGGGATGATGCCTTTCACTTCCCGGGCCATGTTATTTCCTTTCGTAGGAATCTGGGCGCCTGCAGAGCCCAGGCTAGACAAGTCCAGAACCACACAGCGCTGTCCGGCGCGCGCGCCCCCGTTTTACCGTCTTCCCCGATGTCGCCGTCGACCTCGCTGGCGACCGCCGCGCCCGAGTAGGTTCGCTGTTGGGCGCTGTGTGGGTCGTATAGATATGGAGTCGCTCGGGGACGATGTCAGACGGCCTGCACGGCGGTCCCACGCGTTCAGCAGCGCTGCTGCCACGCGCGGTAGGATCTCGCGTCCCGCAAAGGCCGTTGCGGCTCCCAGCAGCGCCACTGCGTTCGGCGCTAGTCGTACAGGGCGCACTTGTCGCGGTTGAGCCTGCACAGATAGGGGCTTTGCCTCTACCTGCACTAGCTCGCCCTCGATCGCCGGCTCGACTTGCGAAATGATCGCCTGCTCGGGACACGCCTCCAGGCATACCTCACAGTCCCGGCACTTCCCCTGATCGACCTCAGCCTGGCTTCCCGTCTCGCTCTCCACGAGGCGGATCGCGCCGCTCGGGCACGCTGCCACACAGGCGCCGCATCCGCTACACCTCTCCGTGTCCACATGTACCATCTCTAGTCCTCATCCTCCAGCCGCCTGAGTCTTTCCTCCACCTGAGTGAGTTGCTCCCGCAACGCCTGGGCTGTGTCTCTGAGGGCAGCGGGTTCCTGGTCCTGGGGAACAGAGGGAGCAGGGGGTGACGTGTCGCTCGACATAGGCGACGCCGTGGCAGGCGCACTCCGCCTGCCACGGCCCATACCCATTCCGTGTCCCCTACCGCGCCCTCTGCCCATGCCAGCGCCCATGCCTCTTCCCATTCCACTGTACGCGGGCACGTTCGCTCCTCCCATGGGCTGAAGCCGTCCGGCCACGTACGCCTCGACGGCTTCCCGCACCGTTCCGCCTCCGAAAAGGTACACCGGCACACCTGAGGCTTGGAAGACGCCATAGGCGTTGGGTCCCACGTTGCCGGTCACTACGGCCTGCCCACCACGCTCGATGACGAACTGGGCAGCCTGGATGCCTGCTCCGCTAGGGGTAGCGATCGCCGGATTCTCTAGCCCCTCGAACTGCATTGTCTCTGTGTCGACCAAGACGTAGGCTGGGCAGCGCCCGAACACAGGGCTTGCTTGCGCTTCGAGTTCCGTCCCGTTCGATGTGATCACGACCTTCATTGTGTGTTTCTCCTTGCACAAAGCACAAGCCGATCCGTCCGTGGGGAGAGAGCGTGCCACAGCCCCCTCCACGATTCCGTATGCAGGAAAGCGGGATGGTGCGCCGTCGCCGTCGCGCGAGCGGAATCTCCGATCACTTGCATGCTGCCCACAAGTGCGATGCCTCACCGCTCTTCAGCAGCAGACGCCAGAATGTCATATGGTCGTCACTGCGGAGCTTTCGGTTTGCTCTGTCCGGCTCTACCTTGACTCGGCTCGACATTGCGCGCAGAAGCCACTGACAAACAGGTGAGTGCTGATCACAGAAACCCCTTCCTGCTCTCTCAGCTCCTGCTCGATCTGGCTCACCAGGGGTGTGCCGAAGTCGACTGCCTCACCGCAGCCCAGACACGTGAAATGGTAATGGGGTTCGTCCGGCGCAGACTCGTAGAGACTGCGCTTCCCGCTCAAGCGATGTTCCTTGACCAGCCCCATCTCCTTGAACAAGGCCAGCGTACGGTAGATCGTCGCCAGGCTGATGTCCGGGTCGCGGGCCTTGACCCTTTCATACAACGTCTCGGCATCCAGGTGTTGGCCGCTCGTTTCAAGCACCTCCAGGATCAGCTGCCGTGGAGACGTGACGCGCCGGCCCGCCGCGCGCAACTTTTCGCGCAGATAATCGTTCAGTTCGCCCAAGACTCGACTCCTTATTGTAAATGACTCTCATTAACAATTATAGCCGGCTGTCCCACGCGTGTCAAGCAAGCAAGACGGACTCGTCAGCTAACCGCCAGCATCGCATCCAGCGCCTTGCGCGCCTTCACTCGTATCCTTTCAGGAACTGTAACCACATATTCCATCGCCTACCCCTCAACGTGAATGATCTCGACCGGACACCCCTCCGACGCTGTACGGACGCACTCTCCCAGTTCATCGGGTACCTGGCCCACGGCCGGGTCTCCACCGACCCGGTATGCCTCGACGATCTGGCTCGTGCCATCGGTCTCGTCTTCCTCGAACACCTCTGGGCAGTCATCCATACAGGCGCCGCAAGCAATGCATTCCTCTCGAACGATCTCCACTCTCATCGGATTGACCTCCTCTATGATGGACAGGCTACCCTAGATGCCACGAGAGCACCACAACCATGACCGAACTCGGCGCAAGGGCCGCAGGCAAGACCCAATGCACGGCGTCCCTCCGTGACTCCTGCTCTCCATGCCGCCGCCTATCGGCAGGATCACCGAAGTGCCCCCAAGTCAAGCCGTGTCCCTGCTGGACACGGACGGACGACATCCGCTCCCAAAGCCAGCCACATCGCGTGAAATGCCTCTTCTCCCGAGCAGTGGTTCAGGTACAAGCGCTGCACGGACCTGATCTCGAGCAACGCTTCACTGACGCGCTGCAAGTGCTCCGCGTCGGCGCTGACCAAATGGGTGCCGCCCGCAATGACGACAACTGGACGGTCAAAGGTATGCCTTACGTGGGCCAGCGTGTTGAGCAGCCCGGCGTGGCAGCAGCCGCAGAGCAGGGCCAGTCCGGCAGGGACCTCGACCACCAGTGACATATCGTCACGGTATGGGTCGGGAGCCAAGCCGCCCGGGCCTTGCACCAGGTGGTGCGCACTGCGGCCTTCCGGCTCTGCGCGAGGGGCGATCTCACCGGTCGTCCAGATGCCGGGGCATACCTGTTGTGGTCGTTCGCCCAGACGGAGCACAGTCCGCGACGTCAAGGCGTCGCGCGTCAGCGGCATACCGATAGATGCCAGCTTCCCCTGGCGGAGGGAGAACCGGTCTCGGAACAGGTCCGAGTGTGCGTAAAACGGAAGGCTGGGGAGGACCTCCTCTAGCAGCGCAGGCAGGCCGCCAGTGTGATCATAGTGCGCGTGACTGATCGCCAGAGCGCTGATCGCTCGCGGATCGAGTCCCAACATACCCATGTTGTGCAGGAGCACCGCGCCGCTCTGGCCGGTGTCAAACAGCACGCGACCTGCCTGCGTCTCGATCAGAAAAGCCACCCCATGCTCACCCCACAGGGTTGAGCCTCGTCGGACGGCATTATCTACCAGACAAGTGATCTCGATCGCCAAAGTCTGAGCTCCCCGTTGCTCTATATGCCCATTTTCAGCAGTGGCACACGCACCAGCTCGCCATTCTCATCCGTACCTACTCGGTACAGATCCTCTATGCTCCCGACGCGGTCGATGAACAGAACGCCGTCCAGGTGGTCGATCTCGTGGTGAACGACCACGGCGTCAAAGCCTTCGAAAACGCGATCAAAGGCCTTCTCCCCTTCGTCCAGGCCGGTCACTCTCAGGTAGTGAGGCCGCACGGTTTCAGCGTAAAGGCCGGGAAAGCTGAGACAACCATCAAAGTCTCTCTGCTCATTCCTCGCTTTCACGATCTTGGGGTTGATCAACGCAATGGGGGGGTCGGGCCCGACCCCGTTCTCGTTCCTGCTACCAAATCGGACCACCACCACCCGGCGGTGGACGTCGATCTGGGGAGCGGCCAGGCCAATCCCGTCAGAGCTGTGTGCCAGCGTGTCCTTCAGGTCTTGGATCAGCTTCTTGGCAGGCCGGCTTGTGCCCTTGACCGGCCTGCTTCTCTTGCGTAGCGCCGCCTTGTTGTCCACATATAGGACGATCTCTCTAACAGCCATGTCCCTCCTTGGTCACATTCGCTGTGATTTCCCCATTCTACACTTTAGACATAACGATGATGACAGCGACCAATACACCAGCACCCAGTGCGAGGATGGTATGCCTTTTGTTCTCCCTTTCGACTGCAGGCAGCAGGTGAGATGCACCCACGTAGACCAGCGCGCCAGCGGACAGAGCTAGCAGAATGCCCAGAGTAGAACGCCCGAACCTATTGATAAAGGGATACGACACCAATGCGCCCAGCGGGGTCGATATCGCTGCCGCCAGAAAGGCATACAAAGCCGACCTCCTTCGGCTGAAGCCTCCCCGCTCCAGGAGCACAAACGTGACGACTCCCTCGGGGAATTCGTGCAGCACCATTCCGATGGCCGCTAGCACCCCTGTGAATACGCTGACGTTAAAGGCCACCGAGTAGATGACGCCGTCAATGAAGGAATGAAGGCCAATTCCGATCATCGGAATGATGCCCACAGCATAGTCCGCACGCTCATAGTCATGACAGAGATACAGATTCAAGAGACGGTTGGACAGGTGAATGGCCAGGAACCCGGCCAGCAAGAACGTGGGAGCAGCGCTGTTCATCCCGAGAGACCTGGGGATGATATGCATGAACGAGACAGAGATCAGCACTCCCGCTGCAAAACACATAAAGTAGGTAGAGTGCTCCCTACCCCACTGTTCGTATCGACTGATGACGTAGATGCCGATCGTCGTGACTGCCAACGCCAGCAAGCTGGCGAACATCACTGCTGCAAATGTACTGGAAGACACTCGCATCCTCCTCGTGTACGATGTAGGGCAGAAAGCGCGGTGGTGGAGAGCTTGGGGGCAGAGATGAGGAACGAAAATCGCTTCTGGCGCTGTTTGCCAAGCTCGGCAGACCCTGATCTCACGAGAACCCCAGCAACCGCCCACCCTCGTACACCAGGAACGTCATCACGCTGGCCATCACCAGGGGCACCAGGAAGCCCATCAGCGTCCACTTGACGCTACGGGTCTCCTTCCACGTGGCCCAGACGGTGACCAGGCAGGGCAGATAGAGCATAAAGAACACCATAAACGTGTACGACGACAACGGCGTCCACGCCTGAGGCAGGTAATTCAGTATCCCCTCAGACTCAACCAGGGTAGTCTGTAGTCCGTAGGTCATGCCCAGGGCGGGGACGACGATCTCTTTGGCTGGCAGGGTGAACAGTAGAGCGGTCATCATCTCGCCGTTCATCCCCCATGGCCGGCCCAGCGGCGCCAACGTGCGTACAAGCCAGCCGATGGCCGTCTGCTCAAAGGGAGCGCCAGGGGGGAGGTTGCCCAAGAGCCAGATGAGGAGCGAGGCAGGCCCCGCGAACTCCACCGCCCTCCACATGGTGTGTGCCACCCTGTCCACCAGCGCCCGCAACGCAACTTGTCCCCATTTCGGTTTGCGGTAGGGAGGCATCTCCAGTACAAAGCCCCCCGGCTCGCCCCGAAAGAGGGTCTTGTTCAGGATCAAGGTGGCCAGGGCAGCTGCACCCAGGCTGAGGAAGACCAAGGAGAGCATCACCGGCAGTGCTCGGTCGCCAAAGAGGGCGATCGTCAATGCTATGCCCGCGCCGTAGCCCCCGCTGCAGATGATCAGGGGGCTAGTCAGGATGGCCGCCAATTGGACCTTCCTGTTCTCAATGATCCGTGATGCCATCACGCCGGTCACGTTGCAGCCAAAGGACATGCCCCACGTGAGTGTCTGCTTGCCCTGGGATCCCAAGGCCTGCATGGGTCGGTCCAGATTGAAGGCGATGCGCGGCAGAAGGCCCAGATCCTCCATCAGGGCGAAGGCGGTGAAAAGGATGATCATAGGGGGCAGCATGACGGTAATGACCGTCCCTACGCCTACAGTGAAGCCATCCACCAAGGCGCCGGTCACCCACCAGGGGGCCTGAATGCTCGTCAACCAAGCTCGGGCGGCGCCGATCAACCAGGAGAAGCCATCCTCCAGCCATCCTCCCCCGATCTCACCCCCTTTGATGGTGATCCAGAAGATGGCGAGGAAAACCGCCAGCGTAATGGGCCACGACCAGACCCTGTGGGTGATGATCCGGTCGATCCGCTCAGTCAGGCTGTCTTCCTCCGGCCGTAGGCGGCGGGCCACCCGATGCACTATGTCGTGGGCGAGTTCGTAGCGGCGGCGGACAATCTCCACCTTAGCGTCGGGCCGAATCCCCTCCCGCAGGCGCACGGCCCGCCTTAGGAGGGCCTGCAGTGCCTCGGGCAAGGCAGACGGTGCATCCAGCCCCATAGCTGTCAAGTCCCCCCGTCTAAAGGCCTCAACGATCTCCGGGTCGTCCTCCAGCAGCTTGACAGCTATCCAGCGACTCCGGTCACCCACGCCCGTGCGCCCTAGATCGGCCTGCAGGCTCTTGATGTATCCCTCGATGGTCAAGCCATAGTCCACTGAGACCGGATGGGTTTCCTCGCCTCCCTCGGCCACATCTGCGATTGCCTTCACCAACTCCGGAAGACCCTCCCCTTCCGTGGCCACGGTGGGCACCACAGGCACGCCCAGATCCGCCTCCAGTCTCTCAGTATCTACCTCCCATCCCTGCCGCCTGACCTCATCCATCAGGTTGAGGGCTATCACCACCCGGTCGGTCAGCTCCAGGATCTGCAGCGTCAGGTTCAGGTTGCGCTCCAGACTGGTGGCATCCACAATGTCCACCACCATATCCGGTTCGCCGGAGAGGATATAGTCCCTGGCAATGACCTCCTCGGGCGACTGAGCGGCCAGGCTGTAGGTGCCAGGCAAGTCCACCAAGCGAATCTCACGACCCTGATGGTAGAAGCGCCCCTCGGCCCTCTCTACCGTCTTGCCCGGCCAGTTGCCAACGTGCTGCCGGCTTCCGGTGAGAGCGTTAAAGATGACGCTCTTGCCCACGTTGGGATTGCCGGCAACACCTACAGTGATCGCCCTTCTATCCATCTCTCACCTCCTCCACCATGACGCTGTCGGCGTCTGTGCGGCGCATGGCGATGGCCGTGCCCTTGATGCGATACTCGACTGGGTCACCCAGCGACGCCTTCCGCATCACAGTCACCTCGGCGCCTGGAACGAGGCCCAGGTCCAGCATGCGCCGCTGGTGTCTGCCGCCGCCCTTGACCTCGGCCACCCTCGCCCGGCTGCCCACCAGGAGTTCGCCCAGGGGCACAGGCAAGGCAGGTGCTGGTACCACGGAGACGTGGCGGGCGGCGGCAGCAGCCAGTGGCACAACGTTCCCATCATCCAACCGCAATCGCAGCAGACCAGGCTCCCGCTCCAGAACCTCTACGTCAGCGCCAGGCTTCAGCCCCAGCGCGACCAGTTGGGCCAGCAGCGGTGCTGGCTCGTCGTCCAGGCAGACAACACGCAGCCGGCTTCCCGGTGTCCCTTCTTCCAGCAGGGGGCGTGCCGAGAGCGAGGGCACCCGGCACCCCGGAGCCGGGATGGCGTGCCCGTGGGGATCCCAAGCCGGATGCCCCAACCCAGCATCCAGCCTCTCCAGTTCGTCCGGTGTCGTCTCGTGCTCGCGGCGGTCGGCCTCGACGTGGACCGCCTCCAGGGGCATTCCCTCCCGGTCCACCAGGTAGCGCTCCCAGAGGCGATGTGCCCGGATCAGTTCCCAGGCGCGTGCCTCTCCCGTCTCCGTCAAGTGCATGCCGCCCTGGACATCCTCCTCGGCCCAGCCGGAAGCAACGAGGTCCCCTGTCACATCCCCAGCCATCGCCTCGGAGAGACCCATGGCGTGGGCCAGTTCTTCGGCGTGCCAGGATCCCGCCTCTTGCAGAGCATAGGCCGCTTTCAGCACGTCCTCCACTTCCAGAGGCTGAACCGACAGTCCGGGGGCGGATGTCCGGGCTGCACGAGCTGCCCGACGATGCCGCAGCAGCGTCCACAGCCAAAGGCTGGCCAGCAGGAAAGAAAGTGCTGGCCAGAACCATCGAGAAAGGTTTGGTATCTCCATGCGCTTTCCTCCTCAAATGCACGCTTGCCCCGAAGCTCATCGTGATTCTGTGTCCAGATCTTGGGGCTCAGTACACTGCTACTCCTTCTGCGATGACGTGATGATAGGGCGTGCCTCTTCGGCTGCTTCCAATTCTCCAGTAATCCTTTCCGCGTCTTTCTTTGTCTCACTCCCATCAAGCGATGTCCCTTTTAGCCATGCCATAGCAATCGAAGCATCTGTGTGAATCGTCCCAATTGGCTCTATTCCTTTTTCCTCTAACCTTCTTCTCAGGTAGCTTTCCGTCTCCTCATCTCTGACCTTGTTCAGCACGAACACAACGCCTTTGATGCTTGCCTCCCTGAACGTCCTCTCGGCCATCTCAGCAAGCTTCGAATCGGCCAAGTGACTGGTGGCAGGCAATGCACCGGCCTTGATTTGGTCAACCATATCCTTCATGTCCGCTGCCATCTGAATGCCAGCGTTGGTCGGATCGATAATCACAATTGCCCAATCTAGACTGGTGATGACGCCTCTTGCAGAGTCCTCAAGTCCCGCTTTAAAGTCCACCAACGTTACCAGACGTTGTCCACTCCTACGTATCCTGAGGTCTCTGGCGATTTTGGACACAGGACCGTCACATCCTGCTCCTGGGCCTTGGCCCCCGATTTTCCCTGCTGTCAGGAGCGATATCCCTTCTGGATTTTGGGCCCAGTATTCCTCGGGAAGCCTATCCAGGGAGATCTCTGCCCCCGGTAAAGGGGTAGGATCGTCTACCGGGCAAGTGACTGCTCCGCCGCTGAAGACAGTCCCTCCGAAATAGCCCATGAGGGGCACGGGCGATCTGTCAAGTCCCAGTGCTTGATGCAATCCGACGTTGGTCGAGTCTGCATCCAGCACGCAGACCTCATACCCATAGTCTCTGAGAGCCTTGGCCAACAAGACGACGACGGTGCTCTTGCCGGCTCCCCCTTTTCCGAATACGCCTATTCTCTTCCCACAGAGTGCTTCCGTCTCATCTACCATGGGATCTAGTTCCTCTCTGTCGCTTTGGTTCCTGGCATACGCCATCCGTTCGCAGATGGGGCTCAAAGGCATTTCCGTGAGCCCCGGTTTCCCTCATGCGTCATCCTGCGATCGGATGAGCAATAGGGGGCGGTCTATGCGATGCAACACACCGGCCGCCACACTTCCGTAGAATACCCGGGGCAGGCCAGTCCGACCGTGGCTGGCCATGGCAACCAGATCCGCACCTTCGCTTTCGGCGGTCTCTGTGATCGCTTCCACGGGCGAACCATGGACGACGCGTATCTGAACCTCGATGCCTTTCTCGCGATATTCCCCTTGCAGGACAGCCAGATAGGACTCGGCTTGTTCTGTGCGTCGCTCGGACTCCTCCCGAAGCACCGCATAAGCCCCCTCGAGCCCTACGTTGAGGGGCAGTGGCTCGACTACCTGCAAGAGGATCACCGCGGCACCGTAACGCCTGGCCAGATCTTCCACGTGGGGCAGTATTGCCTCCGCTCGCTTGGACCCATCCAATGGAACGAGTATGGTGTTGTACATGTCAACTGCCTCCTTGCCGCCGATACCAGATCACCGATCACGGGCGGCCGTATCTCGCGAGGCGGCACCTTGCCGACCCGCGCGGCGGCCAACTGTGTCCGAGACCCTCGCCCACATCAATCCACGCGGACCACCCATCCTACACCAGCAAGTGTGCAGTCTGCTCCGTACGCATCGGCGAACATCCGCCGGGCTCGGTCGCCCGTACAGTGACAGGGGGCAACCCTCTGCACGTCCATATCGCGAAACTCGGCGATGATCTGCTCGATCTGGCGCTCGCTGGCGCTTCCGAGGTGGAATCCGCCCATCACCAGGGTCACCTCGCCGGCAGTGATCTCTTTTGCCCGGCGCACCATTTCCACGATACCCGGGTGCGCGCAGCCGGTGACGACGACCCAGCCGGCGTCCGTCTGTACGGCCAGCGCCTGCTCAATGATACTAGAACCTACCTGGTCGGTGGTGTAGATGCCCGACGAGATCTCTAGCGGCCCGGTCACTTCCACGAGATCCGTTCGGGCACGCACGTCTGCCTTGAATGACTCGGGAAACGCTGCGGGCACGTAGACCGTCGGCCTGATGCCCGTGTCCAACAGACCCGCCAGCCCGCCGGTGTGGTCGCCATGGATGTGGGAGAGTACGACGGCATCGATCGCCTGGGGGTCGAGGTCCAGACTCGCCATGTTGCCTAACAGCGTGGTGCCAGCCCCACCGGTGTCAAAGAGCGCGGTCGTCTCGCCTGCCTCGACCCAACAAGAGAAACCCCACGCAGTGCGAAGTGCCGGGTCATACCCGTTATTGTCATAGACCACCGTGAACTCCACTGTCTGCTCCTCCTCCGTCGTGGGCAGAGCTCGGGTCGGCTCGAGGGTGAACGTGGGAGAGGGTGTCTTTGTCGGCAGCAATGTGGCAGACCGGCCAGGAGTCGCCATGCCTGGCCGCGCTGTGCACCCGGCGACCAGCAAGCTTACCATCTACGCCGCCGCCCGCAGCACAGTCCGCCTCGCCATCTCAACTCTCCTTTCCGCGCCGCGAGCGGTAGCCGCGGTCCCAGCTGCCGGCCTGACGCGGGCAATCTGTCGCGCAGATGATCGCTAGGCTCGCCAAGCCCTCGACGGTTTATTGAAAATGCGTCTCATTAGCAATTATAGCCCCCTGTGCTACACATGTCAAACGAGCTTCGACCGCCCACCCAGGTGGGGATACGGTATCGAGCCCTCCTGCCAGGAAGCCAAAATGGGACGGCCGAGCTTGGTCTTTGCTCAGCCCCCACCTTGTGGTGCAATACCCTAGCGGGATGTTCTCCGCGGTCACACGTCAACAGACCGGGCGCCTCATCCACGCCCCCGACTGCATCGTCTGGCTCGACGACGACTCACCCGCTGACAGCACGCACAGCCAGCATACCTGGACACAGACCTTCCGGCAGCCCAACAGACGGTTGGCACCAATCGGTCGTACTGAGTAGCAGATGAACGCATGAGCGTTCTCCCGTCCTTCGCTCTAGGGAATGACACAACTGCGAAGTGGCAACTGGTGCGGTTCGCGCTCGCATTGGGACCAGGCCTGACCGCTTCGGCCGACCTGCGCGGCACGGTTGGCGGTGAAGCCTGACCCGTAATAGCGGCATAGTCGCGTCCGAGGAGGTGCTCTAGTGGCAAGCGGGTTCTCGGTCTCGAATGGGCGGAATGGTGGTTCTGGCTCAGGCAGGTGTTGGCCAGTGCTGTGGGCGAGGTCGTGGCCTTGGCCGTGGCTGGCCGCGTGGGCGGCATAGTGGAGTGGCCCATCCTGCGCAAGCGCGTCCAGCGGTCACGCTGGTGGGTGTTGGCCAGCGCCGTGAGCTGGGCGGTGGGGTGGATAGCCGGGGGGCAGGGGGGAGTTGGTGCCCGAGGCTGTGGGCGTGCCCTGGGTTGGGCTGGTGGGCGGGGCTGTGTACGGCGCCATCACAGGATTCGTGCTGGTGCTCTTGCTGCGACGGCCGGTCCTGCAGAGCGGGGAGCGCGTCGCCTGACTGTGGACTTGGCCGCGGTGGATCAGCCCGGAGCAGCAAGAAGGGCAAGCAGTAGCCGTGCGAGGTCACCTAGGGCCATCGGGGGCATACTGTGCAGCAGACCATCTACATCCGCGACGAATTGGTGCTGGAAGCTCACCCTGAGGAACGACATATCTTGATCCGCCGTGAGAGAGCCGGATTCTGTGCGTGTCTACCTGAACGAGGTACGCTACCTGGCAGACGCGATGTGCTCGATGGCGGCGGAGATTGCGGGCTTGTAGTTGGAGACGACGGGTACGGAGACGACTGGTCAGTCTGCGAGGAGTGACTTCTCTTCCCGGTACGTGCGATTTTGTCCCTTCTGTATTCCGTAGTACAATCGCATTGTGTCAAGTGCGAGCAGAGTCGAGCCGCCCAGCCTGTGTACCTTTCCCGCCCCACTGTGTTAGGCGCCTTCCACGTATGGACTGCTGAGCGACGTCGAGGTCTCCGAACCATTGTTGGGCGCTGCGAAAACGTATCTGAGAGTAGCCATGTCTGAGACGCCGGAACCACAATGCCTGCATAAAGGCGAAGCGCGCGGAGATTTCCTGAGGTCTGAAAGTACCATGTGGGACAGACTCCGATTCTATGCCCTGTTCGCGTGGCGCTTCGCCGTACTCCGGCATCCGGAACCGCTCATCTACGGCATCGCGGTGACGGACCGCTGCAACCTCGGATGCCGCGGCTGCCGGGTCTCCAACACCGGCCGTCCCGATATGACCTGGGACCAGCTGGTCGACAGGATGCAGAACGCGTGGAACCGCGGATTCCGCGAGCTGTACTTCAGCGGTGGGGAACCCATGTTGTGGCGCGACGGAGAGCACACGCTCGAGGGTGCGGTCGTTGAGGCGAAGCGGATCGGCTTTTTCCACGTGCACGTCTACACCAACGGTACGCTCGGACTCGACACGTCGGCCGACCTCGTATGGGTCAGCATGGATGGGTTGCCCGGCACCTTTGAGAGGCGACGAGGCGATCATTTCAACCAGGTCGAGCGCGCGGTCCGCCAAGGCCACCACCCCAAGGTGGCCGTCATCTATGTGATCGACAGCAACACCGAGGATGGTATCGAGCCGTTCCTGCAGTGGGTGGGTGAAACCAAGTTTCCCGTGATCGGCGTCATGTTCTACTTTCACACGCCCTACTACGGGCGCGACGAGTTGTTTCTGACCGCCGAGCGGCGGGCGCCGATCATCGATCGTCTCCTCGCCTGCGTGCGCGCCGGCCTGCCGGTCATCAACTCACGAGCCGGCCTTCTTGCGCTCAGATCCGGCGACTGGCGGAGGCGTCTGCCCGTGGCCTACGTCGCGGACATCGACGGTGAGTATGTGTGCTGTCGCGCGCCCGACGACGTATGTGCGGACTGCGGCTACGCTGCCTGCACCGAGCTCACCGAGTCTCAACGCCTGCGGCCGAGCGCCCTGATCGGCATGATCAGGTACTGGTGAACAGCCCGGGTCACGGGCTTGCGCGGCTCGTAACACGTGCCCTCCGCCGTTACCTTGTGGGACCCGATCAACGCTGGGCCTTCGAGCCGCCCGCACACGGTTGGACCCCGCCCCATGTCGAGCGTACCTCGCTGTATCTGCACGTGCCGTTCTGCCGCAACTTCTGTCCGTATTGCCCCTACACCAAAGTACCGTATGACGAGACGCTCGTGGAACCCTACACACGGGCTGCGCTAGCCGAGGTCGACTGGTGGGCCGATACGATCGGGCCTGCTGAAATGACGAGCATCTACATCGGCGGTGGCACACCGACGCTTGCGCTGGGCGGCGTTACAGGCGTGCTTGCGCGCGTGCGTGAGCGATTCCGCCTGACGGGCGATATCTGCATCGAGACGAGCCCTGCTGATGTGGACGATGAGACGGTGCAGCGGCTGCACGATGCGGGCATTGCGCTCGTGTCGCTCGGAGCGCAGTCATTCCGACCCGAGAATCTTGCGCTGATCGGACGTCGCTACAAGCCATCGGTCGCGGAGCACGCGCTGGAACTGCTGGCACAAAGCGATTTTGCTTCGGTCAACGCGGATCTCATGTTCGCGCTGCCCGGCCAGACGGCCGACGACGTGGTTGCAGATCTGGCCCGCGCTGCACAGCTCGGCGCGAACCAACTCACGACCTACCCGCTCTTTACCTTCCCGTACACCTCGGTCGGTGAGTACCTGCGCCTGACTGCAGTGCGCATGCCGAATTTGCGCGTGCGCCGGGCGCACTACCGGGCCATCAGCACGTGGTGCGCAGACCAGGGCTTCGAGCGGGTGTCGGTGTGGGGCTTTAGGCGGGGTTCTGTCCCGCGCTACTCGTCGGTTACCAGGGATGGCTACATCGGCGTCGGCCCTGGCGCTGGATCGCACCTGCCTGATGGGTTCGTGCTCAACACATTCGATCTCAACAGCTGGATCCACGCAACGTGCGCAGGGCATACGGCGATCGCTCTGCGCGTGCCGTTTGTCAGTGAGATGTCGGGTTGGTGGTGGTTGTACTGGCGCTTTTATGACACGCGTATCCCGCTGGGTGACCTCGACGCGGCTCTCGGCAAAGACGCGCCCAAGGCCCGCCGCTGGCTGAGAGCCGTGGAACAGGCTGGGCTGGCGGTTCGCAATGGAGGATCCCTCGAACTGACCGAGCCGGGCGCGTTCTGGCTTCACCTTGCGCAGAACCACTTTGCACTGAACTATGTGAACACACTGTGGACCAGGGCGCGCCGGGAGCCGTGGCCGCAGGCAGTGGCAATCTGAGCACCTGGCATCCAGTTATGATTGACCAGGCCTCGCGACCCCGGCCACCAATCTCAAACCGTGCAGAGACATTCGCTTCCTATAGCTCTTCAGCACATAGGCGATTGTCAATGGTATCATCTGCCGTGTATCCGGTCGTGGCAGTGACCGTGGGGTAACGTAAGGTTCCCAAACCGGTTATTGATTTACCTGTTGCCGGTAGTAGTTGACGCCAGGGAGAAGCCCCGCTCCTTGGGGCGGGGTCTGTCCCTGGGGGTGCAGGGGGGCGGGAGCACCCCCGCCCGAGGGTGGGGTGAAAGCCCCATCCTCGGGACCGAGCTCGGCGCTGAGGGTG
>Ga0315553_10001175_pt1 | contig 22112 bp, 16 predicted proteins | sample SalMarSW160140MG_FD_203099 | JGI IMG/M metagenome (GOLD analysis project Ga0315553, IMG submission 203099) | Salt marsh sediment microbial communities from the Plum Island Ecosystem LTER, Massachusetts, United States - Salt Marsh Sediment SW1601-40 ... | reverse complement strand
GCCTGGTTGACCTATTAAGTCAAGACGATCAACAAGTACTCCCTGTAAGCCCTCGAACATCTGCGGGTTTGTCCTTAATGCTATATCTAAGGAGCTATACGTTCCTATGATTACACGACCTGCTCGAACTTCTCTTCCAATTGCATGCCTCTTTTGTGTAAGAGATGTCACTTCTATCCCGAGACGTCTACACTTATGACCAATTGAATACAATCGTTTTTCTACATGATGTCGATTCGGACAGAGAATCACGATTTTAGACCTGAAATCAGACGCTACTATATTGAGAAGAGCAATCTCAGCTATCTGATATGCCTCGTCAAAATCATGGGTGACAAGAATCTGACTGCGGCCTTGCATGATTCTTCCTTCTACGGCATTCTGTTGAAACTGAGTCAGATATGAAAGACCCTGTCTTCTCAATACTTCCAATAAACGCGGAGATATTCTCTCCATTTCCAATTCTTTGAGCGTACTCACACAGGTCCGCCTCTGAGGAAATGCGCATTCCTTGTGTCTTCAACTTAAAGTATGTTAAAAAGGCTAATGGTTTTCCAAAAAAAGAAGAGATGCTCGATATTTGAAAAATATGCATTTTTTCCCCTGTCACAAAGAATAAAATCCCCAATGTGCAACTAATCCATTGAGCAGATTATCATGGAGATAAACAGATCAATATGTTGCAAGGAAATCAAGAAAATCGATGTTCTAGATTCTACAGGAACTAAGATTGGTCGTATTAATGACCTTACATTCACGTTTGATGGTTCATTGAAACTTTCACAATTCATCCTAGCAGGCAGTGCATGGGAAGAGATGCTGGAAGCCCTCAAAATTAAACCAGATAAAGACCCAATTTTTGATGCGAAACTAATCACGAAAATCGGAGATAAGATTCATCTCGATACAAGTGTTAACTCTTTGAAGACAACTCTTGATGAGTGTGCAATTTCTGATGAAGAAATACGTCTGTCAAATCTAGCTAAACTTGATGTGCTTGATAAGAATGGCATAAAGATAGGACGAATAACAGACATTGATTTTGATGTCGATGGTAGTGCATCATTTATTGTTGGTGGAGGCTTTATAGAAGAGAAACTAGAAGCATTAGGTATCAAAAGTGATATTGATATCATAGTATCCGACAAAGTAATTGAGTCGATATCAGATAAGATTCATCTGCTTGTTTCAAAATCCGAGCTTGACACAACAATGGAAGAAGCAATGCAAGATCGTAATCCAGAAGTTCGTGAAGCAAGAGACCAGAAAGCAGTTTATCGTGATGTGTCAAAGGTTCGGCTATTTTCACAGAGACCGTACTAGAAATGGGTTCGAAATTTAAATCAGAAATACAGATGCGAATTTGTAGAGTGAGTCATACTTAGACACATATATAGTATCAAAAGGGAAACGTATTCCATCAATATAAATAAGCATTTGACATGCAGCAGAAAGTTCAGAGGAATAAAGCAATGGCCTTTGTATCAACTAGAGATTCAAGCTTTGAGATTATTATGAAGAAAGGGTTTAAGGTTCCACCAAATGCCACCTTTATTTGTGGATTCCATGGACTAGGTGAGGTTGGTTTTCTAAGTACTGCACACCTCACAAAAAACCTTGAAGCAGAGCGAGTTGGTTTTGTTAAGAGTGACATGCTGCCGCTCTTTGTTTCAATGGAAAACGAACGGCTTGTATTACCCTTCGAGATATACTCATACCACGAGAAAAACATAATCTTTCTACTTCCAAGATTCCAACCCCACCAGAGTGAACAATGGGGTTTCATTGATAGACTAGTAGATTGGATTACAGAGAACAAATTCGCAGAAGTTATTCTTCTTGGAGGTCTTGATGCTAGCTTCAAGGAGGACGATGAAGAGATGCGATGTGTTCCCACAACCCATTATGAACCACATCTCGAAAAATGGAAAACCCCACTCCTGGAAGAGGGTCTATTTGTAGCTGGGCCTCTTGCCCTGCTTCTTGCTGAACTCGAGATGAAACAAGGTGCTGGAATTGGTCTCTTGTCATATGCTACACGTGGTCGTCCAGATCCACGTTCAGCAGCTGTCATGTTGGAAACAATAAACAGTGTTCTCGGTTTGAGTGTCAATGTTGACCAACTATTGGAAGAGAGTAAGGAAATCGAACGTTTAGAGATGATGCGAAAGTCAATCGAGTCTGATGACCGTTCAACTGACATGTTTGTTTAGACCTATCCAAGCCGTCTGATGTACCATCCAATATCGACAATGTTCTTAGCAACTAGTCGATCTTTGGCAAGCCTTGAGACCTTGTTGGCATCAACAGACAATACTGCAAGGCCTAGACATCTATCTTGCCTATCCATTACCACAACGCGTTGGCCTCTCACTAGATTTGGAGGTATCTCAAGCAATGATTCTCTCAAAATACTTCTACCATAGGTAAAAGACTGCGCTGCTCGTTCTGAAACAATAATGATGCTGTCTGTAATTTGTGATAAGTTATTGATTATAGAGATGCCAAGACGAATTCGCCCTTTCGCAATCTCTCCAAACCAAATACCCATCGACATAATGTCAAAAGTATCGAAGTCCTTTTCTAAAAGACTTGTCCACCTTGCTGGAATCAAGTAGAATGATTTCTTTTTACCCCTCTCCATACTCACAGGAACATGATTTCCCAGGAGTTTTCGTGTTGTCCCATCACCGAAATCTATGTCAATTTGTTCAACAATTTGATTCCAATCCACAGGGTCAACTAACTCAGGTTTCAATGAGATGCCTCCTTTGATAGCTTACATATGAAAAAGCCCTCTAGGCCATGTTTGTGGGGGAGAAATCTCCTTGCATGAGAAAGTGACTCGTTTAGCTTGACTCCGTAAGGATCTGTATAGGCAGGTATACCGAACTCGATATGCATTGGTCTGATTGAAACATCATCTCTTCTTCTTAGAAGTGAATCAAGTACGAACTCGTTCTCCTCAGGTGCTATAGAACAGGTCGAGTAGACTAATGTACCTCCTTCCGTTAAAGCATTCAGCGCAGCATCAAGCATCTCATCCTGTCTTGTTGCACAATATCTGATATCAGCCATTGTCTTGCTTGTTTTTCTATCTGGATCTAATGCAATCAGACCCTCTCCAGAACAGGGTGCATCTAGTAGTATTCTATCCGGTTGCATCTCTAACATATCGACCTTCCTTGCATCTCCTCTGAGGACAATTGAGTTTGTGGCACCACACCTCATTATATTGCTCTCAAGGCTTGCAATACGCAGTCTGTCACTCTCTATTGCAATCAGCATGCCACTATTACCCATCTTTTGAGCGAGATGTGTTGTTTTGCCTCCAGGTGCTGCAGCCAGGTCTATGATGGTTTCATTAGGTTGTGGGTCTAATGCTTCCACAACGGTCATTGATGGAATGCCTTGCACATAATAAAATCCCATCATATGTTCAAACAAAGAACCCGGTGAGATATTTCCAAATTTCGCAACATATCCCTCATTCAACCATTTGACTCTCTCTAGTTTGATGCCCATATCTCCAAGTTTCTTAACTAGAGTTTCATTATCTGTTTTCAAAGAATTCATTCTTATTGCTGTTGGAATGCGCTGCTCACAAGCTTTGATGAATTCAAGGGTTTCTCCCTCGCCCCATAATGCAAGGTATCTCTCAATCATATATTGGAGGTATCCTGATTCATGTGCAATTTCTTTTGCACGCGATTTGTCATTTTTTTTACTCATATAGAATCCTCCAAAGGATGTCACTTGCCATTTGGTCAGCTGTTTTCAAGATGCTTTGTTAGTTCCTCTACTCTTGGTGGAATTAGAGGAACATTATATGATAATCTATCCGCTGTATTGAGGTCTTTGAAACCGGAACCGGTGATAGGTACTACGATGACATCTGATTTGTCTATACTTCCATCATGTACAAGTCTTTCTAGACCTGCGAGTGCAGCAACCCCACTTGGTTCTGCAAATATACCCTCATATTTTCCAAGCATGATAAGATATCTTTCAATATCTGAATCCGCAACTGCGATAGCTGAGCCTTTAGCCAATCCCAGATAGTGTAGTGCTGCATCACCATCCCATGGAAATGGATCTGCAAGCCCTCCTGCAACTGTATCATTTGAATCCCATGGGATAATCTCCAATGGTTTTTGCTTTTCATTGAATGCACGTACAATGGGTGCACATCCCTCTGGCTGAACAACCACTGGCTGTGGTAAATCATTTATGAGTCCCATTTGCTGAAACTCCCAGAAACCCTTCATGGTCCCAGCCATAAGACCCCCACTACCTGTTGGGAAAAGGACCCAGTCAGGTGGATTCCAGTTTAGTTGTTCGGCAAGTTCGAATCCTATTGACTTTGTACCCTCGAATTGAAAACAATTGAAAGGGCCAAAAGACGGTGTAGGTGTCCAACCTAGCTCATTACAAGCTACATTAAGCAGGGTGGTAGTCGGATCTACACCCTCTCTCTCTTTACTTACCCGGAAAACATGGGCACCTAGAGTCTTAAGATGAATCAGTTTTCCAGCTGGTGCAGATTCAGGTACAAATACGACCGCCCTGAGACCTGCCCGTGCAGCATATGCTGACATTGCAGCTGCGGCATTTCCAGAGGAGGCAGCTGAAACTGTTTCTGCCCTATCCTCAAATGCGCGACTCACTCCAACACATATTGGTCGATCTTTGAAAGATCCAGATGGATTTCCAGTTTCAATCTTCAAAAAGAGATTCTTCAGTCCCATCTCTGAAGCCAATCTTTTGCTCTTGATGAGGGGGGTATTGCCTTCTCCAAGAGTCACGATACTATCACGCTTACGAAGGGGCATCAATTCGAAATACTTCCAGAGCCCTCCTTTTCTCTCTCTCATAGAATCTTGAGTAAAGATTTCTTTTAGTGCTTCAAGATCAAATTTGATATCGATTCGACCCCCACATCCATCATTAGCTGGTACATTGCTATCATCATATGATTTAGCACATTTGGCACATCTGTATTCAATGACTCTGGACAATTAATCACCAATCATTGAGAAATGAGGTCTCTGTTATTTGGCTTGTGGCTTGAGGTTTCGATAGAAAAGACTAACTGTACGCTGAAACATCTGTAATTCGCCGATGGTGAATATTTTATGGGATTGGAAATTGAAGTAGAACTAAAGATTCCTTCTCCTGATTGGAATTCGGTTGTGACCAAATTACTTGATTTGGGCGCTCGAGAAACAAAAAGCCAGCTTCAGTATGACGCGTATTTAGATCGCCCATACAAATCCTTTGCAGACACCGATGAGGCTCTTCGCCTTAGGAAACGACTACCAATCGATACAATGATACATGATGATTATATTATCAAAGGTCCAGCTGAGATAACTTACAAGGGTCCTAAGATTGATTCACTATCTAAGACCCGAGTGGAGCATACTATACACGTAGAAGATGCTCAAAAAACACTAGTATTGTTCGAACACCTCGGCTTCAGGCATGTTCTGACTGTTGTAAAAAAGAGAGTGTACTATCTATTGCATGACTTTGTAATCAGTATCGATGATGTAAAAGAACTCGGTGTATATGTTGAACTGGAGCAAGTCGTTGAATCCGAATCCATGATTTCGTCAGTTCGAGATCGCCTATTTGAGGTTGCGCGTAGTTTAGGATTAAGACCTGAGGAATCCATTAGAGAATCCTATCTAGAACTGTTACTCTCTGTAAGTAACTCCTAACTCATTTCTGTTCTCAGTTGACGGACGAAAGTCTCTAGGAATCTATGTCGTTCGTTGGCGTATTGTCTAGCTAAATCCGTATACATCATATCTTTCAATTTCAGTAACTTCTCATCCGCATGTTGCAGGAATCCATTTACGCCAACTCCTATAGACGCTGCATGTGCTATTGCTCTGTAAATGCCAATTGCTCCAATTGCATCTAATTTGTCAACATCGCTCAAGATTTGGCCTTCAAGTGAATTTGGTTTCAACCCTTCACTAAATCTGTGTGTCCTAATGACCTGTTTTACCATGTCAATCTCATCTTGTGAATACCCCACCTTTACCAGGATATCATGTCCAATTTCACCTGACGAGATAGAGTGAGAAATCCCTGTTTCAGCTTCTCGAGTTCTTCCAACATCATGAAGAAGTGCTGCCGCTCCAAGTATTTTCAACTCAGCTCCAAGTTTTTCTCCCACTTCCATGGCTAGTGAAAAGACACGTTTCACGTGGTCATATGCATGTCCCATGTCATGAACAATTGTCATTTCATCAGACACAAATTTGTTTATTCTAGTAAAATCGGTCATCCTTCAACTCCAGCCTGATTTCAAACGACTATAAATTTTATTTTTCGTATAGTGTATCTGCTAGAAACGCTTTAATCCATAGGTCAAATTAACTAGATAGGAGAGTCGAAACTAGCACTGACGCCGCCACCAAAGTGCCTGCAGGACATCTCAAATACACATCTACGAGGGAACTATCATAAGTGCTACCGAAGCCGCAACCCCACGAAAGCTTGGTGTTATGACTATTCTAAGTGCTGTATTCATCCTAATTACAGTGGTATGGGGTACTTACACACTCATTATGGTCCAAGGTGGTTTAGTACGTTCAGAAAAGCCTCATGAGGAATATGGCGAAGTTGAACCTTGGAGATACAATATTGACGATTGGGCTGGTGGTAGAAGTTTCTGGTTCGATGCTATGAATTATAGCGAAGCAAGCCTTCTCGACCCACCCCCAGATGACCTTAACCTTCTTGCAAATACCACCCTCTTCATTATTGAACCTAGTTCACCAGCACAGTTGTGGCGAAGCTCCACTTACGACTATTTTGACGGTCAAACGTGGTCAAAAACATCGGAAAATAGGTATGATTTCACGAACTTCATTACTCAGAGTCAAGCTGATAGTTATGGAACAACGACCTATAGAGTTACGCTCAATGTAACCGGAGGGTCAACTATAGGAGATTATGAACTCCCCACCCTCTTTCCAGGGATACAAGTGATTGAAGACTCCTTCAGGTCGTACCCAGATGGACTTATTCTTGAAGAAACCTATGAAACCGATGACTATGGAACTCTCCTATATGGTCCTATGGTTCAAGCCGAAGCTGGTGAGAATGTGCTGATAAGTTATGATCTTACTTACACCCAACAAGACTTGAACTTCGTAGCAAATAATGCGCGTCCTGGAACATTTACTCCTACCACCATCAGTGATTTGTATGGTTCAGTAGATACCACATTGAGCCAGACAGTTCTTGATGAGATTTCACTGTTTGAATCTGTTGGAACAAATGCATATGAGACCGCTTCTGCAGTTGAGACCTATTTCCAGACAAATTTTGATCTAATAATATCCTACCCAGAGTACCTGGAACGACCTGCGGAGGATGAAGAGGCAACTGAATGGTTCATCAATAGAGGTGGCGGACTTCCATATGACTTCGCTAGTGCGTATTGCGTCTTCATGCGCGAGTTAGGTATCTCTGCACGACCTGTTTATGGTTATGCACTGGGTGATGACTTTGGTGATCATCGGGAGATAATGGTGAAACACATGTTCTTCTGGGCTGAGGTCTATATTCCCATGATTAGCGGTGGGGAATGGATTCAGGTATTCCCCTTTTCATTTTCAAACGAATTGCCTGAGAACACCGAAATAGGAAATGTGCAGTTGTCCGTCGAACATTACACATCAACTGGATTTCCTTGGGTTGCATTAGGCGAAACTTTCCAGCTCTCTGCAACACTCTATGCAGAAGGCGTTCCAACTGGTCTTGGAGAGGCAATTTCTTTCTATGATGTTACAGGCCAGCAATTGATTGGAACTGCTATCATCGAGGATGGTACGTATGGTCCTTCAGCAAACATTACGTACGCTTTCCCAATCGATGATCCTGCAGGTCCCCATAATATAACAGCAATCTATTCTAGTACCTTGTATACAGTCTACGCATTCCACAATGTATATGCAGTAGCCACACCAGAACCTCTCTATTCAACATCTGAAATTGATAAACCCAGAATACACGAAAGTGAACCCATTGATATTCCGATGGCAGAAGTCATTGATGTTAATGTCAAACTAGGACTCGATAACTATACTGCATACTGGGAAGATACGCTTCACGTTCATGGATTATTATCGCACCAAGGTCAGCCTATTGACGGAACGACCCTGACTAATGATCAGATGGAGATACACTGGGACGGAGTATGGTATGGGAATGCAACAATACAATCTGATGGAACCTACTCTCTTGACATTGTACTAAATCCTCTAGACCTCTCTCGTATGTCGCTTGGTGACCATTGGCTAAACTCTTATTACGCAGGTGAGTTTGATGAAGAAACGGGTTTTCCAATTTACTCTTCAGCTACTTCATATCCTTCAAATATTACATTAAACGGGAAAGTCCTATTATCACTCACGGTGACACCCCCTACGACAACACCAAACTCGATACTGTCCTATTCTGGCACTTTGATTCTTCTTAATGGCACTCCACTTGTTGGCGAGTCAATTACAGTGTATTTCAATGGTACGGCCTTTGGTTCCCCCACCACTGGACTCAGTGGTCAATTTAGTACAACCTATCCAATAGGTGCATTACACCCTCTTGGAATATTCCCCGCTAATGCAAGCTGGGCTTCATCCTATCCACTAATCGCAAGTAATGTGAGTGAAACAACATGGATTACTGTATCTTTATCCACAACTTACCTTAGTATTGATTCAGCTCCTGCTCCAAGGACGGTGGTATTTACAACTGAGTCTATTACGATTTGGGGTCAATTGAGCAATGGTACTCATGGTTACTCCGGTTATGATATAGACGTGTATTGGCAATTCGAGAATCTTACTACAATAAATCTGGGTCCTATTACAACAAACGCCTCTGGTTACTATGAAGTGACATACTTCACTACAGTCTATGATGAAGGTAATGTGACTTATTGGGCTGAGTTCAATACGACCGAACCTGGCTTAACTGCTTCTCAATCCGAAAGACTCTGGATTGAGGTTAGAAAGTACTATACTGAGGTCCTTTTCTTCGCACCTGCTGGACCTTACCATGTTACAGATCAAATCACACTACAGGCAATGGTCTATGTTCCTGAGTATTTTGGTGGTATGGGTGGAGTTCTTACGGGAGTGGATGTATTGTTTTATTGGGAAAATGGGTCGATGCCGATTCCATTCTTCCAGAATTATACTGATATCGCCGCTAGCGGATTAGCTTCCTACACACTGACAATTCCGCTTAGTCATGATTTCGGTAATATCACACTCTATGCTGTCTTCAATTCGATTTATGATAGCTTCTATGGCAATACATCAGTCTACGAATATCGTATCGTTACCAATTATGGGACCAGTCTGTCTGTCTTTTCAGATGATACAGATTACTACCTCAATGAAACTGTTCACGTTTATGGTCAACTTGGCTCTGATGGTCCAACAATGAGCTTCTACACTGTGGATATGGTCTGGGACTATGGAAATGGGACAACCAGACCTTTTTCAACCTCAACAGATGCACTAGGAGATTACGATTTCTATGTACCACTTAACTTAGGAGATGGCACTGGAACTATATCGATTCAGATCAGCTTCATACCTGCTACTCGACTGTTTAATGGGTCCCTCGCATCCCATTCTATCAACCTAATGCTCTATGTGACTGAATTCATTGAGTTCCTAAATGATACGGAATACCACCTCGATGAAGTATTAGAATTTACAGGGGTTCTCCGTTTCAATGATGGTATGATTCCACTGCGAGGCGCTTCAATCACAATCTATTATTTAGATGGAAATGGACTGCAATCCTTCTCAAAGATAACGGATAACGGTGGCAATTTTGCATTCTATTACAACTTCTCGATGACTGATGCTCTTGGAGGGATTTATGTTTGGGCAGAATATCTTAGTACAAATCCATTGTGGGCTGATGCCACTTTCGACAATGAAAGTGCTATGTTGATATTGTATCAGTTCAATCTTACTATTACTACAGCGGAATTTGATTACCATTTGAATGAATCAGTCTATGTCACGGGTTATCTGACATATAATGGTACGCCTCTGCAAAATCAACCAATACAGATGATTTGGGACAATGGTACTATTCCAGTACCTATATACCAGTGGTACTATACCGACGCTACCGGATTCTTCGAATTCTATTACAATCTCTCTGGAGCCGTTGATAGTATCGGGCTTGTTGACATAAGGGCAAACTGGACCAACAGTAATCCGATGTGGGCAAATGCACTATCAAATATTCGTACAGTCAATATTCAACTATATCAGTTCAATCTAACCTTATTCTCAGCTGATGGAACTCTCTTCTATCACCTTAATGATACTGCACATCTCAGAGGTCGATTGACGTACCTAGATAATGGTGTACCTCTCGCTAATCAAGCAATTCGGATTTATTGGGACAATGGTACAGTGCCATTACCATACTTCGAGTCGTATTATACAGATAGTAATGGTTACTTTGACTTCTACTATAACTTCAGTTCTACCGATGGTTTAGGGCCAATCTCGGTCTGGGCCGGTTGGACGAATGTGGACCCCTTGTGGGATGATGCAAACTCCTCAAGTCTAGGCCTCACGTTACAACTCTATCAATTCAATCTAACACTCTACACAGATGCATCCCTGTACTATCTCAATCAGACTGTCCACATATGGGGTTGGTTGCGATTTGATGCAAACATGGCTGGAGTTGGTGGTCAGACAATTACAATCTACTGGCAAAATGGAACCATACCTGTTCCAATCTTTGTAGATTTCACTGATGGAAGTGGATATTTCGAGATCTATTATATTCTATCCACTACTAGTGATACACCTAACGATGTTAACATTTGGGCTGAGTTTCTCAATTCAAATCCATTGTGGGATAATGCAACATCGGTACCCGAAATGGTAACTTTGCAGCAGTATCAGCTTGAGATCAATGCTTCTGTGCCTACTACAGTCTATCTGGACCAAAGCCTCCTGATTCAAGGAAATGTGACCTATCAAGGAGGATTTCCAGCTGCAGCTGGGGTCACTGTGAATATCTATCTCTGGTCTGGAGGTATGTGGTCGTTTGTTGACTTTGTCGTCACAGATAGTTCGGGCAATTTCCAATACTTGTACAACTTTACGGTTCCACCCGATATGGTCGGTCTCTATACATTTCGATGTAATACTAGCACAAGCTCGCTTTATGCTGATGCGGTTTCTGGAAACCTCGATGTCACAGCTCAGATGTATTCAGTGAACCTTGATGTCTATGCTATACCAACTCTAGTTTATCTAAACGAATCAATTTTCATCCAAGTGCATCTCTTTTACATCCAAGATGGAACTGGAGTCAACAATGGTGAGGTCATCATTTGGTGGTATGATGGAACAACAGATCAACAGATTCTAACTCTTTACACAAACTCATCTGGATGGGCAGAATGGTTATACTTCGGATTCGAAGGTGCAACTGAGTGGAATATCGAAATATCTGCAACATTTGCTGGCGATCTCTTCACAGGTGCTAATGATACTAGAACAGACGTTGTTTATGTAACGCTACGGCCTTGGGCTACAGAGATTGCAGGCTTTGGTTCAGACGTATCAAGTCTGAATCCCACGGAAACAGTCACAATATTTGGCGCTCTGCAATATACACTATCAGGGGTACCCATTTCATCTGTTGATGTGATGGTCTTTATCGACAACGTCTATGAAACCAATGTCACTACCCTTTCTGATGGTACATTCTATTTCTATTGGACAGTTGAAGATTGGCGGATGACTGGTGACCATGATATTGACATCTATTATCTCTCGGGAGTGAATTGGATTGAAGGTGCATCAGCTGGACCATTGATTATAACGGTCACAAGACTAGGCCTATCAATCAATTCCTACGATGTTACTCCTGCTGCAGTATACCTCACGGATACTCTTACAATATCTGGACAATTAGTATTAAGCAATGGAACACCGTATGCTTTTGTTGATGTGGAGTTATGGTGGAACCATCTCAGTGGAACTGCAGGTGATGAACTTATCATAATCGTTCAGACTGATGGATCTGGTTGGTTCTCCCACTCATTCGCAGTTTCCTCTGGAACAACTCTTGGATTTACTAGGGTCTGGGCCAATTGTACTCCGAGTTCTGTTTTTATCGACGCTACTGAGGAGTCTACTATAATTCAGATTTCGAAAGTGCCAGTGTTAGTCACGCTCAATGTGAATAATGCTACTCGATATGTGGGAGATACCCTTTCAATTAGTGGCACTTTACAAAGATTTGATTTGAGTGCTCTTGTTGGATATGAAGTGTCACTTGTTTGGCAGAATTCAACATACACAATAATAGCTACCCTGACAACAACAGCAGGTGGCGCTTTCTCTTTCAATTTCCAGATACCTTGGCGTCATGGCGAAGGGCCTTGTTTCTTATATGCTCAATTCTATGACACAGATCCCGTATTATCTGGAAACCGTTCCATTACACTGACATTGGATATTTGGTACCTTGTTGATATCTATATGGATGAGCAGACAGTCTTCACACTCGCAAGAGGTGATTCTCTTACAATCAGTGGCTATCTCGAAGATGCTCATGGATTAGTCCCTGATGCAATCCTTGTCGTATACGTAAATGGAGTATCCGTATCGCTTTCAGCAACGACAGGCACAGATGGCACTTATTCAGCTGTGCTTGACATTCCTACAGATACAACACCTGGCATCTATACGATAACAATGCGAATGGCCACTCCAAATTTTGATATCGTTTCGAATGACGACTCATGGACAGTTACCATAGGAATTGAGCCAACCTTGACCATCGTATCATTGACATCAATGGACATAATGGCCGGAGAAACCTTGGAGGTTGTTTTAGAGGTGGATGATGATCAAGGTCGAGACCTCACTGGAATCTCTGTGAATCTGTATCTTGTCCATGAAGGGTCTTCATATGACCAATTCTTGCAACCTTTCTTTGTGAATCGTTTTCAAGTGACAATCTCACTAACAATACCCGTTGGCATCCCAAGTAGTGGTAACTACACGATTCGTATAGAGTTCACAGGTAGTGGGAATTATCTTGCGACATCTATTGAATCAAACGAAAAACACATCTTCCTTGAAGATGGAATCGCGGCATCACTAAGACCTTCCAGTGAATCTCCTAGTACTACATTTGATATCTTTTGCAGGATTGTAGATGAGAATGGGCAACAAATCGTTGGTAGGGAAATTACGATCGATGTCAATAACACTGGTATTAGAGGTCCAGCTATAACTGACTCAAATGGTGACGCCCGCTTTCCATTCACTTCGGGTCCGGGTACAGGTGTGCTCTCAGTAAGCGCTATTATGCTTTCAGATATTGGTGCTGTTCACTTGGGAGATTTTGAAATTCAGATAGTTGTCACTACACCTCCCGATTGGGATTTTATGCTTATGCTCTTCTGGATTGGGATTATTGGTGTTGAGGGTGTTGTAGCAGCTTTAGTTATTACAAGATTCAGAAAAAGAAGAGCAACCAATACAACATATATTCGACCAAATGCTTCTGTAGTAACAGCGGTTAATTATGGTAATCATTTCATCAGGTGGTAAAATATGCAACTTGAAACAGTACTCCCATTTGTTGCTCTAAGTGGAGCAATCATAGTTGTCCTTCTGTATCTCTACTTCGTAAAAGGAATGTTTCAGGGTACAGTAAAGGCAAGCGGTGTAGACATTCCCAGCAAGCTACGCAACATCAAGAAACTTGCTGATGCAGGGAAATATAGTGCTTCAATCACTCTGGCTTATCGGACATTTGAACAGATGTGCGGTATGAAAATAGGCTCTGAACGCTCGAATTCGGAGACTGCTAGGGAATACCTAGAACGGGTCACCAAAGTTATGTCACTCGATACTGCGACTGTCGATATGTTTGTTACAACATACGAAGAATCAAGATTTTCAAATCATGAGATGACACGCGACCGTTATGAATATGCAATTCGACTATTCACAGACCTGTACCCACGAATCGATGCAAGTATTAAAATGGAATAGAAAGGTGAGTTAGATGGGTTGGAAGGAAGCCTTACAGATTATCTTGTTCATCCTATCATGGGTGCCAGTTGGCTTTCTTGTTGGTGCTACTGTATTCAACTATAATGAACCCTACAACTACGATTTTTCTATCTATAATACGAATTGGAATGGCACAAGTGATTTCAGAATACTGGCTGAAGACCTAGGTCATGAAACCAATGCAATCCAAACCTCAATGAGTGTTTTATACCGATTCAATGGATCTGCAGTTCTGGTTATTCTTGGCCCTGTTCGAGATTTCTCCTTTGATGCAGTTCTTACGATATTTGACCACCTGAAAGCCGGAGGAAGTGTATTGATAGCAGATGATTTTGGTACCGGAAACTCATCCTTCTACTGGCTGAACCAGTTACTAAACACGTGGGCTCCTACTACTTTCCCCGAAGGTGTTGAAGGATTTCTTTCATTCACTGGTGGAGTTCTTCTTGACTTGGACTCATACACCTTAAGCCCCAAACTTCCAGTTATAAAAGACTTCAGACCCACCGTAGATGGGGGTGCACTGACTCAGGGAGTCGATGAGCTTCATTTAAACTGGGCATCTACTCTTAGTCCGAGATGTATGCTTGGATATTCCGGAATTGCTTTCACAACAATCCGATCATGGTGTGAAACCAATATTAGTGATTCAAATCCTGTGCCAGACGAAGGTGAGTGGGCTGGAAGATTACCAATTGCTGGAGCTCTTGAGATTCCAGCTGTTGAGGGTGCTGCGCGTTCTCAGGGACGCCTTGTTGCAATCAGTGATCCAAGCATCTTCAACAACGATATGATCCTTAAGGGTGATAACGAGCGATTCGCAACGAATGTAATAAGATGGCTTACTGATGGATATGAGGAATCAGCTCCTCTTCTGTTCACTGAAAACCTTCTAGAGATACCATTAAATTCTGTTGAATTCTTTTATGGGATTTTTCTGTCGCGTGCTCTCTGGATGACAACACAGCCACTTCTTGCACCGGTTTATCCAATAATAACGGCCATTGGCATCAAAAAATACCTGCCTGATATGAAAAAGCCAGAAGTGAAGAGTGTTTCAGATGTCTTCCTGCGAAAAGGGCAGACCTACTTCTCAGAGAGGCTGCAATATTACAGAACAGAAGGTAACTATGCTCGTGTTGTCAAAATGCTGTATCGGAAATTACGGCGCGATTTAATGAGAAAGAACATGTGGTCGGAATATAATGCAACAAAAGTATGGAATCTGATGCAGTATAAAGATTCGAACTTGAAGGAGAGCGAATTCTTCGAAACTATAAGCCGTATTGAAGAGATATCGAAAAAACTTGGGATGAAAATCAAGGAGAATGAGCTCATGGAGCTGTTCTTCTTTATGCGTAATATTACATCAAAATTAGTTGAGAGACCAAAATAAGAGGTGCAAAATAAAACATGACAATAGATACAACCACCGGGAATGAAATCGGAGGACCCATACCATCTATGACAATCTCTGAAGTACATGATTTGTCATCAGAAATTATTCGAGAATGTAACAGGGTAATTGTTGGAAAAGGTGATATTCTAGCAAATGTCTTGATTGCTTTTCTCTCAGATGGGCATGTCGTTCTAGAAGGAGTTCCTGGTCTTGCAAAGACCTATATGGCTCGTACCTTTGCGTCCATTCTTGGCTGTCAATTCAGAAGAATTCAGCTGACTGTTGACACACTCCCTGCGGACCTATTAGGTAGTAATGTATTCAATCAAAAGAGCGGCGAATTCTGGTTCAGGAAAGGCCCTGTCTTTTCGAATCTGGTTCTTGCTGACGAGATTAATCGATGTCCTCCGAAGTCACAAAGTGCATTACTCGAAGTAATGGAGGAGCGTCAAGTTTCCACTGAGGGTGTGACCCGCAAACTACCCAAACCATTTCTCATCATTGCGACGCAAAATCCCGTGGAACAAGAAGGAACCTATCCACTTCCAGAGGCGCAGCTTGATCGATTTATGTTCAGGTTAATCCTTGATTATCCCACTGGTGGTGAAGAGGCTGAAATTGTACGAAGGAAACATCACGGCGAGGTTCAAGATCTCAGAGTTCTAGCAGATCCAAACACACTTGTCGCAATGCAGCAGACTTGTAGAGGTGTGTTTCTAGATGAGGATATCATTCACTACATCCGCGATATTATCATCAGGACACGAAACGATCCCCAGATTCTACTTGGCGGTTCGCCTCGAGCGTCTCTTGTTTTGATGAATGCTTCAAAGTCTCGGGCTACTATGCACGGGCGTGATTATGTGATTCCAGAAGATGTTCGTAAACTCACAGTTCAAGCATTAAATCACAGGCTGATTTTGAAACCAGAGGCTGAACTCGAAGGACTTACAGTTGAACGCGTCGTCACAAAAATTCTAGGTGAAGTGGACTGTCCTAAATAATTATGATATAAAAAGAGAGGAAGATATCAGTGATAACACAGAGAGGGTTTGTGGTTGTATTCTCTGGAATTCTCCTACTCACTAGTGGATTTTCTTTTGTCAATCTCTATTGCCTTATGCTGGGTGTATATCTACTAGTAGGGGTAGTTGTATCTCTCCCTCTCTTCGCAATGACGGCAAATATTTCTGGTATTGAAGTCCATAGAACCGTGGACAAAGCGAAGGTCTTCTCAGGAGACTTCCTACGTGTTCGGGTAACTCTGCGTAACACCTCGCGCAGACATTTCGACTTTATTGAGTGTCATGATCAATATCCCGAAACTTGGATTCTAGCAATAGGTGAGAATTTCATTGCATCCCGAATCGAACCGGGTAGCAGTGTTACATTCTCCTACATCCTCCAAGCGCGAATGCGTGGGAGATACTTTTTGGGACCAACAGAAGTCATTCTTCGTGACAGACTTGGTCTTCATTACTATATACGAACACTGCAAGCACCGACTGAGATTCTTGTCTATCCCACTTACAAAGATGTACGTAGAATGGAAGCACTTGGAAAGCAGCGTCAACTTGGTTTGATGTTTGGTGCCCATCGTACTAAGGTTGTAGGAATGGGAACCGATTTCACAGGTTTCAGAGCCTATGTGCCAGGGGATTCCTTCAGATCTATCGATTGGAAAAGTAGCGCAAAAAGAGGCGACTTGATTATTCGTCAGTATGAGATGGAGAAAAACATCCAAGTCATCTGCATGGTTGATGCTAGTGGATCCATGGGAAATGGTTATCCCGAGAATACGAAACTCGAATATGCTATTCGTGCAGCAGTTCTATTAACACACCTTGGACTTGAGAGAAAGGATTTAGTTGGCACATGTGTCTTTTCAGATCGCGTCCATGGTTACGTTCCACCTAAAAGTGGTCCTAATCATATGTATGATGTTTTAGAAGCATTATCAATGGCCGAACCACGTGGTTGGAGTGATTATGAGTCTGCTGTAGAGTATGTTGTCCTCCAGACAAGAAAACGCTCACTGATTATCTGGTTGACTGACTTAGAGGAAAGTCCTGCACCATTACTTAATGCTATGAAGACAATAGTTGCAAATGGACACAAAGCTATGGTCATCAGCCCATTCGGACCCTGGTTCGAGGTACCTGTCGGTCAATTTGGACCTGTTGAGAAAGTTCTTGCTGAGGCGGTTTCTGAGGAGTTATGGGAACGAAGAGCAAAGATTGCGCGAGCACTATCCCGTTTTGGAATAGAAGTTGTGAATGTCGGACCTGAAGACTTTCTACCAACAATTATCAAGCAGTACGAGTTAGCGAAGCGAAAGGGGGTTGCTATGTTTTGAAGGTTGTCACCTGGATACTCCGCATTCTCTCTACTCTTGCATTCGCTTACATGTGCTACCTCGTATATTCCACGTTACAAGGTTACTGGAGTTGGGATGCGCCTTACGTCTTTATTGTCACTGTATTTCGTTTGTTATCATTCCTCGTATTCTTCATTTCTCTAGTTGTGATGACAGGATTCTCATTGATTGTTGGTGGAGGTGCCCCCCAGACATTAGTTGTAGGTCTCTATAATACTCTGATACTGAAAATGTGGTACATGCAACCCTACGGCGTGAGTGGACCCCTTGAAACAGCAGAAGAGGTCTTTCAACATTTTGCAGTGAATTTCAATGCAATCATTGCAGATTTATGGGATACAACGTTTGTGTTTCTCTACTTTTTAGGCGCTGGTGTTGGAATAGCATTGTTTCTTCAATCTCTGTATCGAATGGAGCACAAATATGTCGGTGGTTCCTTCTTAGCAATACAATCAATCCTAATCGTCGCCGCATATCGTCATATTGGTAATTTTCACATCACTGCTTATCCAAGTGATTTCGTAACCTTCCTTACAAGCTCGATCCAGATTCTAGCACTGGTTTCTTTTGCCTATCTTGAGGTGGGATATCAGATGATCTATAGTTCGTCCGTTGGGAAGCCCATTGAAGATCGGGAGGAAACCCTCAAGAAGCAACTTCTTGCTTTAAGACAAGCAACAAGAAAACAAGATGCGATTGAACGTGGTGAACGAGTCAGTCTTACAGGTATGAGCAGATCCTCCGGAGCAACTGCCTTCTCATTTCTTAGAGAGGCTATGGAACGAAAAGTCATCGGTGACAAAGATGCCCTTGAAAATCTTGATGCTGTTAGTGATGTTAGAAGACTCCAACACTTCGTAGATGAGCTTCTTGCTTCTGACCCTGCGGCTCGGGATGAGCTTACAGCAAAAGCTGCGGCACCTTCCAGTTACTATGTCATCGGTTCTACAGTAATGGGATCTGCATTCAGATTCCTTGCTGTCATAGCAGTTTCATTCTTCTTACTTTCCCCACAATTCATCTTAGATGCCTTGAATCTACCTCCTGGTGTAGAAAATAGTGTAGCAATTACTCAACCAGAGTTGATACTGCTATTTGTTGTACCTGTGGTCCTCCTCTTTCCATTCATTGCTGCTCTAATTGGATGGTTTTCACAACAGGATGAAGAAGAGGCTATCACTAGAAAACAACGCAGAGAGAAGGCGAAACGTGAAAAAGAGCGTGAAAGATTACGTAAAGAGGCAGAAAAAGCGCGTCGAAACAAAGAGCGTGCAAGGAAAGGTGAAGTCGTAGAAGAGGGTAAGGATGAGTGGGACAGAGCTCTTGAAGAAACATATAAAGAAGAAGAAGAATCTCCTAGAGGTTGAATCATGAATTCGGTTATTGTCCGCCATGGTGACCTCGATGGAATAGCGTCTGGAGCTATAGGATTGCTTGCTTATCCAGGGTCCGCCTTTTACTTTTCCCGTCCCTCTCAAATTACGCAAGATCTATTTAGAATTGCAAAAGGTAAACCTGATTACGTGGACTCTTTCTAGGGTGCAAAGAAAAGGATTGCATTCCAGAGTACAAATATCACGGTTACAATTGCCTCTCCAGACACTGCACCACTAAGAATCCGGCCAGTCTTCCTTTGGTCATTTCTAACAGTTTGCAATGACAACCTATCAGCTTTGGGTACCAATTCCTCTCTCTTCTTGAACCTGTAGTGAAGGAAACCTCCTACTAACATTGCAACTGATGTTGCAGGTGGAATCAAGAGTCCAACTGCAAGACTAATCGGACTCAGACCTCTTCTAAGAAGATGGCGTCCTGCCAGTCCTCCAACAACGCCTAATGATATCAGATAGATGAAGTTGATTGGAAACACAATTTCCCCAATTATTGGGATTACTAATCCATCGCCCATTCCTGGTAATTTGAACTCAGTCAGTCCTGACAAACTAACTACAAGAAATCCAAAGAGTTGAGCTGTTGGACTTGGAAAGTCCGATCCACCAAAACCATACGTAACGAAAATCATGAACGTAATCAGGGATCCAATCGTAGTTGCAAGGAAGATTCCTATGACTATCGCTTTGATGATATCCCGACCACGGACATTTGTTGCCTGTCCAAGTTTAAGATGAACTAAGGCTGCCAAGGCTGCATTCTGTAATCCTGAGAGTAATGCCATGAATGTTGAGATGACTTGGAATGTGACTCGAAAGACGACTATTGCCGGTACTGCAACAATATCTGAAATGAATCCCGCCAGCATCCCGGTTTCACTTACTGCGACTGCCGTGAAATATGCAGAAACCAGTGCTAAAGGCGAGCCTATGATGAATAATAACCAGTCAATCTGAATGCCTGGAAACGGAGTAAAGAACGAGAAGAATATCAAACCAACACCCATGAAGATAATCATAGACACGATTGCTACCCATACAGGCAACTGCCCCCTTCTACTTCGCAAATATTCACGTGGGTTATCCACCATCTCCATAACTTCTTCCTTGAAATCAACGAATGCAATTTGCATCCATCTAATTGATATCCTCCTTTCTGGCATCTCTTCTGGTTCTTGATCAGGTCTATCCTCAGGCTCGATTTCAGCTTCCCCTTCAGAAACCTCTCTCTTCAAGAAATCTCCAAGTAAAACCGATGCAAATACTCCCAAGGCTAGATAGAGCACTTCTGGTCTGTGGAGATGATCACTGAACATGAGTGTGAAATCAGCTGCCTCAAGAACTACCCAAAGCAAAACAGAAGTCAAACTTCCAATAAAAATGACAATTACGCGTTTCCATCCCATGAAAAAACCAATACTAGCCATTAATGGCGAATTGCTTATTCCAATCCAATCGGGAAATGCTGGTACGACCGCATGTGGAAATGTATCCATGCTATTTCCAGTTGCTATTGAGCCAATTTCTCTTGCTGCTGTCCAAGCACCTGATGCTGCCAATCCCATCAAGATTGGTTTCCTGACATGGCTCTCTGCAGCCATTGATTTTATTGTCTCAGCCTGAGGCGCAACTTGAGGCCATGGTGCATTATCAAAACGGTCTCTAAAGGGTATCAGAATAACGAAGCCAAAGACGCCTGTCATGAGGATCATGAAAGCAATGAATGGAATCGTTATGAGTTGGTTCACATAAGCCGGGCCATTGACAGGATCAATTTTGGGTACAAATATTGCAATTGCGGGGAATATATTCAGAACTCCTACTGTGATCATTGCAGATCCGTTCGCAATTGCCACTACAATCGTATTTTCTTCAGGTGTATATCTACCCTGAGTGCTCAGAATCAGAAACCCAAGCAGTTCTGCTCCAATTGCCAGCATGACTCCTACCTTGAGTGTAAGATAGATTCCGAGGAATGTAAAAACAATTCCAACTACAACTCCTGTAGCCATGGCTCTTCTAGTTAATGGGAATTTTGGATTTGACATAATGAAGCTGAAGATAGCTATACCAGATGCAGCCATGACAACAGTATCAAGCGACGTGAGCAAAGCTCCCAGCAGTAAAGATAGCAGGAGATATACAATTATAATAAGACCTAAGGCGCCTAATTCCTTTTTGTTCAAGCTACTTGGCATGAAACTTCCAATAAGAAGAATCAGTTCAATCAGAAGTGCAATTAAATCTGGGACACTCGTAAATCCTCTGTGAGACAGAGAGAGAAATGCATATGCTACACCCCCGACATATAAACCAACTAATAACGCTCTGTCTGAAGGCAGCTTGGCTGGCATTCTATGGTCTCCTTGATAGTAGTTCCATGTGCAAAGCTTTCATCAGTATTTAGCGTTTGTGAGTTTGTGATATGACATGTATAAGGTGATCCTTCGTCACTCCCGAAATATGAATTGTCTTATCTCTACCACGATGACCTGAAATGATTGATACATCTGATGATGAAACTCCCAATAATTTTGAAAGTCTCTTTACAAGCTCTGTATTTGCCTTACCACCTCTGGCTGGGGAATTCAGGTTTATGAGGATCTCCGTTTCGGAAAATGATGCGAAAAGCTCTCTCTCCTTCGAACTTGGCCTTACTATCACTTTTAGAACAATTCCAGTTCCGTTTTCCCATACCAGTTGGTCCTGCATATGCTAATCACTACAAAGGAGGGTTATATTTCTGTTCAAGGGATAATCAATTCCGTCAAGGATTTGTTTTTATGGGGTGATACGCACATCATCACAGTAAACCGAGTTTTTGACGGGTGAAATGAAAA
>Ga0315553_10001174_pt1 | contig 22115 bp, 17 predicted proteins | sample SalMarSW160140MG_FD_203099 | JGI IMG/M metagenome (GOLD analysis project Ga0315553, IMG submission 203099) | Salt marsh sediment microbial communities from the Plum Island Ecosystem LTER, Massachusetts, United States - Salt Marsh Sediment SW1601-40 ... | reverse complement strand
AACGGCTATCATCGCCCCCTCCTCCTTGGCATTGGCCGCCTGCTCCATCCGGCTGACTACCTCATCGGGGACGCTTACCCCGGAAACATAGTCTCTCATATAGCGCGCCATACCGGCTGACCTTATCGGTATCACTCCCGCCAGAATATGGGTCTGCCTGTCCAGCCCCTTGTCGGTAGCCATTTGCATCCATTTGGCGAACTTGGCCACGTCATAAACCGCCTGGGTCTGGATAAAATCGGCTCCCGCTCTTACCTTCTTGGCCAGCCTGGTCACCCGGAACTCAAAGGGGTCAGCGTAGGGATTAGCTGCCGCCCCTATGAACATTGGCACCTCCCCAGAGATATCCTCATCGCAGATGAATTTCTTCTCGTCCCGCATCTTTTTCAGGGTCTGAATTAGCTGAATGGAGTCAATATCAAAGACACTCTTGGCGGTGGGATGGTTGCCGAACTTCTGGTGATCGCCGGAAAGGCAGAGGAAATTACCCACCCCCAGGGCTATGGCACCCAGCACGTCGCTTTGAATGGCCAGCCGGTTGCGGTCCCGGCAGACTATCTGCATAACCGGGTCAACGTTCTGCTGCTTTAAGAGCACGCTTCCCGCCAGGCTGGACATACGGACAATGGCAGTCTGATTATCAGTCACGTTGGCGGCGTCGCAGCAGTTACGGAGCAACTCACCCTTCTTCAACATCACCGCGGCACTGGTCCCTTTAGGCGGACCCGCCTCAGCAGTGACAGCGAACTTCCCGCTTTCCAAAACCTTCTCCAGGTTTGTTCCCGCTTTCATCACCCTCACCTCCGTTTGGTTTCAGCTTTCCTGGGCAGGGTAAAGGTAAACCGGCTCCCTTTGCCCGTTTCCGGACAGGGGCTCTCCACCCATATTCTCCCCCCGTGAGCCTCCACAATCCTCCTGGTTATGGACAGCCCCAGACCCGTACCCTTGGTCTCTACATTACTGGCCCGGAAGAAGTCTTCGAAGAGGCGGGGCAGGTCCTCGGCCGGGACGCCAATACCGGTATCCATAATCTCGACCTGTATCTCTTTATCCTTCTCGTTTACCCTGATGGTCACCGAGCCCTCGGGTGTATAGTTGATAGCATTACTCACCAGATTGGTTATCACCTGCTGCAAGCGGGGAGCCGAGCCATAAATCTTAGGGGAAACCGTGGGTAATTCCACCTCCAGCTTCAGCTTCCTTTGCTTGGCCAGCTCGCGCAGGTCACGGATAGAGTCCCTGATTATTTTGCCTAGAGAAACCAGTTTCATCTCCTCGACAATCTGCCCGGTCTCGATGCGGGGTATATCTAAAAGGTCACTGATTAAATTCAGGAGCTCCTTAATCCGGAAGGTACTCCTCTCCAGCATATTTCTCTGTTTCTCGGTTATCTCGCCGGAATATCCACCCAGCATTATCCATAAAAAGCCCTGGATGGCGGTAAGCGGGGCTTTCAGGTCATGGGCGGCAATCCCCAGAAAGCGCAGGAACCGGTTTTTCTCCTCTTCCAGCTTAGCTATCTCGACAGAAGCCTGCTCCAGCTCCCCGGTCCTCTTCTTAAGCAGGCGCTGGCTCAGGCTCACCACCGCCCGCTGGCTCTTCCTCAGCTCGCCGGCGACCGAAGTAGCCATATAGGTGGCGGCAAAGAGGGCCGAGCCCAAGACAAGAAGAACCGCCAGGACATAGCTACCCTCCCGGTACAGCGCCGGGTCGGCAAATCCAGCCAGGTTGACATGGGGTATTACCCCGGCATACTCCAGGCCCACCAGCAGTGCCACCACCCCAATCACCGAGGTAGCTAACAGGTAAACCGCCATGTAGTGAAGGATTATACTGGCCCCGATAATATGAAGCACAAAGTAGAAGATGAAGGGGTTTTCTATGCCCCCGGTGAAGTGCAGCAGCACGGTGAAAGCCGCTAGATCCAGTAAAAGGTGAATGGTGCCCCAGATTCTGGCCTGGTGGATTGCCAGGCTGGTCGGCATTTTCCTCAGCCTTCTGGACTGGTATAACAGTGCCAGGTTACACAAAGCGATAAAAGCGCAGACGGCGTAGGCGGCGGCGGTGGGGAACCCAACATGGAATATCCTGGACGCCACCAGAGTGCCGGCGAGAATGCCCAATATGGTAATCCACCTTATAGTGACGAAAACCCTGAGCCACATCCTGAAGGCGGCTTCCTCAGGATTGCGCTCTTCTATCTTACCTTCATCAGCCAGAAATTTCTTGCCCTTGCTCCTGGTACTCATCTAAAGCTACTGCCTCGGCTTTATCCTATAGTAATCCGCCGGGGCCCTCCTTCACGGCTAGTGCTCCAGTCCCGCAGGGGTACGATTTCCTCCAGAGCATCCAGCTGTCCCAGGGCCTCCAATCGGTCGTAAATCAGCTGCCAGGCGCAGGGTATATCAGGTGATACTTCACACTTGCCCTCCACCGAGCCGCCGCAGGGCCCGTTGAGCAGGCTCTTGGCACACCTGACCAGCGGGCATATCCCCGCGGTGGTGGCCAGGATGCAGTTGCCGCATTGCATACAGACCTCGATAAACTGCCCCGGCGCCTCCTCCTTGCCAACGAACAGGGTGTTCAGGGCCGGATAAACCGGCTTACTAGTATATAGAGCCACGGTCTGGACGCCAAAGGCGCAGGTCAGGGCCAGGATGGCATCGGCTTTTTTAACCTCCCCTGCCTGCTCCTCCAGGGCGTATTTGGTAAGCTCGTCGCAGGCGGTGGGAATCACCATCCAGCCGGTAACCTTCTTGCCCGCCGCCTCCAGCTTCTCCTTCATGTCCAGAATTTCGGACTTGCCACCGGTATGGCAGATGGTAGCGCAGGTGCCGCAGCCGATAAGGTACACCTTTTTAGCTTTGCCCAGAGACTGCGTAATTTCTTCAAAGGGTTTCTGCTCGGTTATTGTTATCATAGTCCACCCCTAACTTTGGCTAATACGATTATCATAGGCACCTCTAAAATGTTTCAGGCTGTCCATCACCGGGATTGGAGAGGCCTGCCCCAGACCGCACATAGAGGCCAGCATCATGGTGTCGGCCAGCTCCCCCAGCACGGTAATATCCTTCTCCAACCCTTCCCCCTTAGAGAACCTCCCCAGAATTTCAACCATGGCTTCAGTCCCCTCCCGGCAGGGAGCGCACTTGCCGCAGGACTCCTCGGCCAGAAACTCCATAGTCCGGTAGACCATATCAATCATGTCCCGGCTTTTATTAAATACGGTAACAGCGCCGGCACCGAGGATAGTCTCAAAAGACAGGGGGGTATCCAGCATATCACCGGGTATGATTCTGCCGGTAGCGCCGCCCACCTGGACCGCCTGGACATTCTCAGCCAGGGCTAATTCTTCAACCAGTTCCTTAAGGCTGCTGCCCAGGACTAATTCATAGACACCGGGCTTGCCTACATCCCCACTTACCGAGAAGACCTTGGTGCCCTTACTTTTTTCCGTTCCCATCTGACCGAACCACCCTGCCCCGTTGAGCATTATGCGGGGTATATTCATCAGTGTTTCTACATTATTAATAATGGTTGGTTTTCCCCACAGGCCTTTGGTCGGCGGGAAGGGAGGCCGGTAGCGCACTTCCCCCCGCTTCCCCTCGATTGAGTCCATCAGCGCCGACTCTTCGCCGCAGACGTAGGCGCCGGCGCCCTGCCTGACCTCGATATCAATGTACTTCAAAAATCCCTTCTTCTTCGATTGGGCAATGGCTTCCTCCAGCAAATCGAGCAGGAAGTGGTATTCGGCGCGGAGGTAGATATAGGCTTTTCTGGCTCCGATGACATAGCCGGCAATAGCTATGCCTTCAATGAGGCTGAAGGGGTCGTTCTCCAGGATATATCTATCTTTGAATGTCCCAACCTCGCCCTCGTCAGCGTTGCATATAACGTATTTTTCGTCGCCTTTAGCCTTGCTGGCCAAATCCCATTTTAATCCACAGGGAAATCCGGCCCCTCCCCGGCCCCTTAAGCCCGAGGTCTTTATCTCTTCTATTACCTGCTCGCCCGGCAGCTTCAGGGCTTTCTTCAAAGCCTTAAAACCGTACCTGTCCAGATAGGTAGCTATATCTTTAGGGTCGATAACACCGCAGTTTGCCAGTACTACCCGCTTCTCAGGCACTAAAAGCCTCCATACCCCAATAGGATTGGGCTTTATTTATACGCCTTCAAAATCTGTGATATTTTCTTCGGCGTCAGGTCACCGTGAACATCGTCATTTACCATCATCGCCGGCGCTCTATCACAGGCCCCGATGCAGTTGGTCAATTGAAAAGAGAACCTGCCGTCGGCGGTGGTCTCGCCGGGCTTAATCCCGATTTCCTTCCGCACGCTTTCAATTATAGTCTGGGCATCTTTAAGATAGCAGGGGATGCTCTTGCAAATCCTGATTACATTTCGCCCCTGCGGCTTAACCGAAAGGAAGGAATAAAAACTGGCCACCCCGTAGACCTCGCTTATAGAGAGCCCCAGGGACTCGGCCAGCTCAGCGATATTTCTTTCAGATAAATAACCAGACCTGCTTTGCGCACGCTCCAGCAGCACCAGTAGGTCTCTCTCTTCTTGGCTCTGGGGATTAATTCCCTCACCAATTTTACTCATTATATTGCATCCTCGGAACCGGGCATTCAACTGGTGATAATCAACGGCTTCCCTTTCTTGGCTTCTTTCATCTCTCTCGGCCTGCCCAGCGCTCCGGTGGGGCAGAAAGAGATACAGACATCGCAGTCACGGCAAACTTCGTTATCTATGGGCTGGTCACAATCGACGACAACCTTGGCGTCAAAACCGCGGTAGGCAACGGCAAATACGTTGTGACCGGCTACCTCGCGGCAGGCTCTGACACAGCGCCGGCACATGATACACTTGGTCAGGTCGCGGACAATATAGGGGCTTACATCTTCTAAAGGATAGTAATTCTTTCTCGTTTGGAATCGGGGCAGTCCTACTTCTAAATCAGCGGCAATCTTGCGCAGCTCGCAGATATTGGCCTTGTCGCACATAAAACAAGAGCCGCAGTGGCTGGCCAGCAGAAGCTCTACAATCATCCTGCGGGTGGCCAGGACCTTATCGGAGTGGGTTTGTATCACCATGCCTTCGGTGAGTGGAGTATGGCAGGAACCGACCAGCGTGCGGTAGCCTTCCACCTCGACGACGCAGATGCGGCAGGCGCCGAGGGGAGTTAAATCCGCGTGGTGACACAGGGTGGGAATATCAATGCCGTTTTCCAGGGCAGCCTCGAGAATGGTCATCCCCTCTCTGGCGCTAACCTGGCGTCCGTCTATTATCGCCGTTATCTCAGCCATTTAAGTCTTCTCGACCCTGACCGCGCAGACCTTGTACTCCGGTATCTTGGCCACCGGGTCGAGGGCGGGGTTGGTCAGAATGTTGGCCGGGCTCTCGGCAAAGTGGAAGGTCATAAAGACCACCCCCACCGGTGAAACCTCGGTTACCTTAGCCTTGGCGGTTAGTTTCCCCCGCCGCGAGCTGACCTTAACCATCTCGTCATCGGCAATGCCCAGCTTGGTGGCATCTTGGGGGTTTATCTCCACCGTCCCCTCCCCTTTTAACACGTTTAGCCCCTCCACCTTTCGGGTCATGGTGCCGGTGTGGAAGTGATAAAGGCTGCGACCGGTGGTCAAGACCAGCGGATAATCCTTATCGGGCAGCTCCATCGATGGCTTATACTCAAGTGGGATAAACCGCCCCTTGCCCCGGCTAAACTGCTGGGTATGCAGGATGGGAGTGCCAGGGTGCTCAGGGGTGGGGCAGGGCCACTGCAAACCACCCTCTTCCAGCCGCCGGTAGCTGATGCCGCCGTAGCTGGGGGTGAGCAGGGCAATCTCGTCCATAATCTGGGAGGGTTGGGCAAATTCAAAGCCGCCGTTTCCCATCTTCTTCCCCAGCTGGCAGGTAATCTGCCAGTCGGGCTGGGAATCTCCAACCGGCTCCACCGCCTTTCTTACCCGCTGCACCCTTCTATCGGTGTTGGTGAAGGTACCATCTTTTTCGGCGAAGCTCACCCCGGGCAGAACCACGTCGGCCAACTCGGCCGTCTCCGATAAAAATATGTCCTGCACCACCAGGAAATCAAGTTTCTCCAGCGCTTCTTTAGCGTGGGTGATATTCGGCTCACTTAATAGCGGGTTCTCCCCGATAATATATACGGCCTTTATCTTTTTACTGCCGGCAGCGTCAACAATCTCGGTGATGGTCAGGCCGGGCTTATCCGGCAGCCTGGCGCCCCAGGCCGCCTCAAATTTTCGCTTAATATCGACATCGGCCACCGCCTGGTAGCCGGGATAGACATTGGGCAGGGCGCCCATGTCGCAGGCCCCCTGGACGTTATTCTGCCCTCTTAAGGGGTTCACTCCCGTCCCCGGCTTGCCGACGTTGCCGGTGAGCATGGCTAAATTAGCGGTGGCGATAACGTTATCGGTGCCGTGGGAGTGCTGGGTGATGCCCATGGCGTAGAAGATAGCCGATGGCTTTTCGGTGGCGTATATCCGGGCAGCTTCCACTATCTTATCCTTGGGCACGCCGGTAGTCTTCTCCACAAAATCAAGCCCGAAGTTTTTAAGCGACTTCTTGAAATCATCGAAGTTCTCGCACCTCTCGTCAATAAAGGCCTGGTCGGTCAATCCCTCGTCCACGATGACCTTCATCATTCCCATAAGCAGGGCGACATCGCTCCCTGGCTTATGCTGGAGCCACAGGTAGGCCCAGCGCACCATGTCAATCTCGCGGGGGTTGGCCACAATCAGCTTTCCGCCGTTATCCACCGCCCGCTTTATCTCCTGGCTGATTATGGGATGGGCTTCGGTAGTGTTGGTGCCGATGGCCAGGATGCACCTGGAATCGCGGAACTCATTGATGGAGTTGGTCATTGCCCCGCTGCCGAAGCTCTGCAATAATCCGGTTACGGTGGGGGCATGGCACAGGCGGGCGCAGTGGTCAAGATTATTCGTCCCCAGGACGGCACGGGCGAACTTCTGGGCGACATAGTTATCCTCGTTGGTGCACTTGGCCGAGGAGAATACGGCGAGTTCCTCCGGCTTATATTTGCCTAGCTTCTGGCTGACCAGCTCTAAAGCCTCGTCCCAACCCGCCTTAACCAGCTTGCCGTTCTTCCTTATAAGCGGCGATTTTAGCCGCTCCGAGTGATGAATAAAATCAAAGCCGAACCGTCCCTTGACACATAAGAAACCGTTATTGACCGTGCCCTCACGACTGCCCCTCACGCTTATTACCTTCCCGTCACGCACCCCTAGATACATGCCGCAGCCCACCCCGCAGTAGGCGCAGGTGGTGGGTACCTCCTCGGTGGGCAGCTTGTTCTCTTTAGGCATCAGCGCCCCCACCGGGCAGTGGACAACGCACTCCCCGCAGGACACGCAGTTTGAAGAATCTAATATCGGCTTATCAGCAAAGGTAGCCACCTTGCTTGAGTAGCCGCGGTTGATTATGGCGATGGCGCTGGCCCCGACCACCTCTTCGCATACCCGCACGCACTTGGCGCAGAGGATGCACTTGTTCAGGTCGCGGTAGAAGAAGGGGTTGCTGTCGTCAACCGGGTATGTCCTCAGTGTCCGGCGGAAGGGTATCTCGGTAATGCCCAAGTAGTCAACGATTGTCTGCAGCTCGCAGTGCTCGTTCTTGGGGCAGGTTACGCAGCGCTCGGTCACGGCCACATTACGCAGGCAGATGTCCCGAGGCCCACACCGTTCCCTCCGGTCGCAAATCAGGCACTCGCTGGGGTGGTCGGCCAGTATTAACTCAACATTGGCGCGGCGCACCTCGTTTACCGCCGGGGTATTGGTCTTCACCACCATGCCCTCGGTAACCGGGGTGGTGCAGGCTATGGGCAGACCGCGCATATTCTCGATTTCGACAATACAGAGACGGCAGCCGCCGTATGGTTTCAGGTCATCGTCGGCGCAGAGGGTGGGGATATAGATACCGGCCGACTGGGCGGCCTCGAGCACGGTCATGCCGGCTCTGGCCTTGACCTCCTGACTGTCAATAGTCAGCTTGATTGTATCCAAATTACTACTCCCGCTCCTCAAGGTCGCACCTCAGGCACCGTTTGGCTTCTTCAATAGCCGCCTTGTCGTCGTAGCCGAGCTCAACCTGGCCGAAGTTGCTTAAGCGCTTCTCAACCGGGACGGTGGGCATCTTGGGCCGCCACTGCTCCTCGGCTTCTTCAAGCGGCGCCAACTCCCCTTCCGGCGGCGCCAGCGTCTCCTCGATTTCCCCCTTACCACCCAGATATTTATCTATAGAAATTGCGGCCTGCCGTCCGGCGGTGATTGCTTCAATTACCGAAGCCGGCCCGCTGGCGGCGTCGCCGCCGGCGTAAACACCCCCACGGCTGGTGGACAGGGTATCGGGGTCAACCTCAATAACATTCCCCCGCCCCAATGATATATTAAACTTTTCGGGGACTTCAGGGCGCTGCCCGATGGCAGCAATTATAGTATCGTAGCTGGTGCTAAACTGGCTGCCCTCAATTGGCTCCGGCCGCCTTCGGCCGCTTGAGTCCATCTCACACAGCTCCATGCGCAGGCTTTCCAACTCTACCCAGCCGTTGTGGCTCTTGATTCTCGAAGGCGCCACCAGGTAGTCGATAGTAGCTCCCTCGGCAATGGCTTCCTCAACCTCCTCCGGGTTGGCCGGCATCTCGGCCTGAGTCCGGCGGTAAACAATACTTACTTCTTTAGCCCCCAGACGGAGCGCCGTCCGGGCGGCATCGATGGCGGCATTGCCGCCGCCGATTACGGCCACTTTATCACCCACCTCCACCTTCCTGCCCAAGCTCACCTCTTTTAAAAACTCGGCGCAGTCCATCACCCCGGAACCACTTTCCCCCTTGACCCCTATTTTCATGCCCTGGTGAGCGCCGGTAGCCAGAAAGACGGCATTATAGCCCTCATCAAACAATTTGTCCAGGGAATCCACCCTGGTATTAGTCCTTATCTCAACACCGGCATCTTCTATCTCTTTGATTTCAGCCTTGAGTACATCCTTGGGCAGGCGGTAGTCGGGGATGCCAACCCGCATCATGCCACCCGGCTCAGGCAGGGTTTCAAAGACGGTAACCGAATGCCCCCGCCTGGCCAGATAGTAGCCAGCGGTAAGCCCGGCCGGCCCGGCCCCGACGATAGCCACCCTCTTTCCGGTGTCCGGGGGTGCTTTTTGAAGATTCTCTTTCCACAGCCCGTTATCGTGCTTAGCGGCATAGCCCTTGAGCATCCGGATGGCGATGGCTTCCTCCAACTGGCCACGTCGGCACTTGGCCTCGCAGGGGTGGAAACAGACCAGACCGCAGACCGACGGGAAGGGTATTTTCTCCCTGATGACAGCCGCCGCCTCGGCAGGCTTTCCCTCGCCGATAAATCTGATATAGCGCGGCACGTCTATATTTGCCGGGCAGGTATGGCTGCAGGGAGCGCTTACCAGCCCCTCACAGACCGCCGCCCGGCAGTGGTGCTTCTTGATATGCTCTTCGTATTCGTCACGGAAATAGCGGATGGTGGTCAGCACCGGGTTGGGCGCCGTCTGCCCCAGACCGCAGAGCGAGCCAGCTTTAATCTGCTCGCTTAATTTCAGCAGTAAATCGATGTCCTCCAGCTTGCCCCGGCCGTGGGTAATATCATTGAGGATATCCAGCATCTGCTTGGTTCCCAAACGGCAGGGGACACACTTGCCGCAGGACTCATCCTGGGTAAAGGAGAGGAAATAGCGGGCGACGTCAACCATGCAGGTATCCTCGTCCATGATCACCATTCCCCCCGACCCCATTATGGAGCCGGCCTCGGCCAGCCTCTCGTAGTCAACCGGCTGGTTTATCAGGCTGGCGGGCAGACAGCCGCCGGAGGGCCCGCCGGTCTGGACCGCCTTAAAGCGCTTGCCATCGGGGATGCCCCCGCCGATGTCGTAAATAATCTCCTGGAGGGGGAAGCCCATCGGCACCTCGACCAGCCCGCTGTTAGCGATCTTGCCGGTCAGGGCAAAGACGGCGGTGCCCTTGCTCTTCTCGGTACCGATCTGGGCGTACCACTCGGCGCCGTTTGCGATGATGACCGGTATTGTGGCCAGCGATTTTACATTATTGATATTGCTCGGCTTGCCCCATAAGCCGGACTGGGCGGGAAACGGCGGGCGGGGGCGGGGCATCCCCCGCTTACCCTCGATGGAAGCCATCAGAGCGGTCTCCTCGCCGCATACAAAGGCGCCGGCGCCCTCCTTGACGTGGATGCGGAAGCTAAAGCCGGAGCCTAATATATTCTCGCCCAGGAATCCCTCTTCCTCGGCCTGCTTCAACGCCAGCCGCACCCTTTTTACCGCCAGCGGGTATTCGGCCCTGATATAGATATAGCCCTCGGAGGCGCCGATGGCGTAGGCGGCGATGGTCATCCCCTCGATAACGGTATGGGGGTCAGCCTCCATGGTACTGCGGTCCATAAAAGCGCCGGGGTCACCCTCATCGGCGTTGCAAATCATATACTTCTGGTCGCCCGGTGCCTTATAGCAGAACTCCCACTTCTGCCCGGTGGAAAAGCCGGCGCCGCCCCTCCCACGCAGGCCGGAGCGCTTGACCTCGTCAATGACCTGCTCCGGGGTCATCTCGCCCAGCACCTTGCGCAACGACTCATAGCCGCCGGCGGCGATATAGTCCCCGATTCTCTCCGGGTTGATGTGCCCACAGTTGCGCAGGATGATGCGTTTCTGGCGGTTATAGAATGTAATGTCCTTATAGAGAGGGATAGCCTCGTCGCTGACCGGGTCGTGGTAGAACAGGCGGGCCACCGGCTTGCCGTCGCGGAGGTGGGACTCGACAATCTCGGGGACGTCGTCAACGGTGACGTGGGTATAGAAAACACCCTCCGGCTCAACCACGGCGATAGGCCCCTGCTGGCAGAAGCCGTGGCAGCCGGTAAAGTCCACCGCCACCCCCTTCAACCCCAGCTCGGCCACCTTCTTCTCCAGGGCTTCCCTTATTTTAAAAGCCCCGCCGGAAACACATCCCATCCCGTGGCAGACCAGGATGGTGCACTTATTAACTGGCTGGCTAGCTGGCTTTTTCTCTGGCACCGAGTACCTCCGCAACTTTCTTGGTCGTCATCTGGCCGTAGGTCTCATTACCTACTCTCATTGTCGGAGCCAGGGCGCAGGCACCGATGCAGGCTATCGTTTCCAGGCTGTATTCCATGTCTTCGGTGGTCTCCCCCGGCCTTATACCCAGCCGCCTCTCAATATCCTTGAGGATGCGCGCCCCGCCACGCACGTGGCAGGCCGTCCCCCGGCACACCGTTATCTTATTGCGGCCGGTAGGGGTAAAACCAAACTGGGCGTAGAAGGTGCTCACCCCGTAGACCATGTTATCGGTCAGGCGCAGGAATTTAGCCACCCGCTGCATCACCTCTTCCGGCAGGTAGCCGAACTTCTCCTGGGCTTCCTGCAGTATCGGGATAAGCTCACTGCTATGGCCGCTGTAGTGGGACAGGATTTCTTTCATCTCCCGGGCAAAATCAGGTTCCGCCGGCATTAACTGCCCCCCTCTTTAGAGAATCTGACCAGCCGCCAGGTGATGGCGTCGCAGAGCACGGTTATATCATATGTAGATAGATATTCAGGAATGGTGGAATCAAATAAAATATTGCCCCGGGGCGGAAACTCCTCGTCGCCCCCCCACAGCATCAGGGTTACCGGCACCATTTTGAAACCGTTAACGGTTACCGCCGCATCGCCGTAGTCAGCCTTGCGCCCACCCAATCTCCTGGCCACCTTTACCAGCCGCTCAGGCTCCCCACCGAAATACTTTACCAGAGGCTCTATTGACCGCTTGGAAAAGGTGCGCATGTAGTTAGCTCCCTCGGGAAGCTCCTGGAAGGCAATCGGCTTATCGCTTAAGGGAACGCCGCTGGCCAAGGTTAAATAGTGCAGTATTAGAACCTTATCGCTTGTGGGGACTTCGGCCTCCCCCCCCACCGGCGATACATCGATACCGGGCAGGGTCACCTGATAAGTCTGGTTTAAGAATTCAAGGGTGATTATCTCTTTGGAACCAGCCCCCTTATACCCGGCGCCGCTTTTGATACACTGCCGCTCCAGATCGCCGGTAGCGGCCAACTGCTCGCCGGCCAGCTTAAAGGCAAGATTATAGCCGTACTCATAGTTCTTATAATCGGGTACCGACAATGAACTATTTTTCATTATGCCTAAAAGAATAACACAATCTTGGGGGTGGGTTAAAGCCCGGCAGCATCCAGCACCAGCGGTACTTTTTTCTCCCAGCCGATAGCCATGAGATGCACCCCCTGGCACATACCTTTAAGCTGCTTGATTAGTTCGGCGGTAATTTCTATACTAGTCTTGACTCTATCCTCGGCGTTGGCCATCCTCTCAATCAGCTCTTCGGGCACAAAAACCCCGGCCACGTTCTTATTCATAAACCGGGCCATACCGGCGGATTTCAATGGTATTATACCGGCCAGTACCGGAGTCTTAAACCCTTCCGCCCTTTTCATAAATTTGGCGAAGGACTCCGGTTCATAGATAGCCTGGGTTTGAAAAAATCTGGCTCCGGCCTTAATCTTCTTCTCCATCTTTATCAGCTGCAGCTCAAGGGCGGCCTCGGTATTGGCCCCGGGGTTTACCACCGCCCCGGGGAAAAGGTTGGTCTTGCCCTTAAGCTCGTTCCCGTTCATATCATGGCCCCCGTTCAGCTTGCCTATAACCTCCAGAAGCTGAACAGAATCCAGGTCATAGACTGGCTTGGCCTGGGGGTGGTCGCCGAGGGCGGGCAGGTCGCCGGTGATAGCCAGCACGTTCTCCACACCCAGCACCCAGGCGCTCAGCAAATCGGACTGCATGGCAAGCCGGTTCCTGTCACGGCAGGTTATCTGGAATACCGGGTCCAGCCCCTTATCTTTGAGCATATGGCAGACGGGCAGCGAGCCCAGTCTCATCACCGAGCTCTGCTGGTCGGTGACATTGGCCGCGTCCACCCTACCCCGCAGCACCTCGGCCGCTTCTTCCAATTCAGTAATATCGGTCCCCTTGGGCGGGCCGACCTCGGTGGTGATTATAAACTTGCCGGCTTCAAACAGCGGCTGCAAGCTCATCTATTTTTCCCTTCTAGCCTATACCTCAAGCCAGGAATGAGAGTAAAGGGTTTCACCGGTGAAAACCCGTACCGTCTTCACGTAGTTGGCTTCCTCCTTGCTCAGAGAAGCCATGTCGGGTTTCTCACCGTCCATCACCCGGTGCACCAGGTCCACGATTTCCGGTTTCTCCCCCCGGGCGATGCTTATTAGCACAGGGTCAAAAGCGTCCACTATGGCCGAATATAAGTCGTACTTCATCAGCATCATCAGATAGGTCTGATTAAGACAGGGCCTGAGGTGAATGGGAGCGCCATTAGAGACATTGGAAAGACCCACGATAGATTTACACCCAGGGGCAATATCCTGGAGCATGCTCATAAACTCCAGGCAGGGTTTGGACTGATTAGACTCGATATTAACCACCGGGGTAGCTATGGGGTCGAACCAGATACTCTCATTGGGGACACCCATCTCATTGGCCTTATACATAAGTTCAACCGCTATCATGCCTCTCTCAGCGGCGTCCCTGGGCATTCCCTCCCTGCCCCAGAGCAGCCCAATCATCTCAGCATTATACTCCTTGACCAGGGGTATTTCCTCGTCCATCCTAGCCAGGGAAACGGAGTTAATCAGTGCCCTGCTTTTGCATACCTTTAAACCCGCCTCCATAGCCACCGGATTGGTGGTGTCCAGCGATAGCGGCTTATCTGTAACCTCCTGCACCGTATTGACCACCCATTCCATTAACTCATCCCCGGCCTTGCGGGCGGGGCCGATGTTAAGGTCGATGTAGTCAACATCGGTCTCGGCCTTGGCCATTTCCTGGATGGGCCCGGGGTTCCTCCCCCTCAGCGCCGGGCCGAGAGTCTGGGACATTATATTCAGATTTTCGCCAATAAGGATCATCTTTCCCCCTTCAAGGCTCTAAACTTTACGCTTTCTATGCTTTCCAGGTCTTCAGAAAAGCCGGTATGTGAGACCCCTCCCGGGGCCCCACCTGAACCTCCCAATCCCCCAACTCCTCCTCCAGCCCGCCGCTTTCGGGGGCGGCATATCCAGGGATTATCAACTTGCGGTGCTTGACCTTATCGGCGATACCGCTCTTCTTAATGAAGGGGGCGATAGCATCGGAGACAAATTTCCCCGCCGCCCAGGCGGTCATCACCGAAAGCCCCTCGGTATCCTTGACCAGGAGATAACTGGGAACCCGGCTGGCCTCTATCTCACCAGAGACAATGAAGTAGGTCAGGGAGAAGTTAGACGTGATAAGCACCGGCGAGTTCTCGTCGGGATTGTTGATCTCGTAGATTCCCTCCGTGGTAGCCAGCGGCCGCTGGGGGTCGGTATAGATGTTCAGCCGCTCCACCAGCAGGGGGAAAAGGCTCTCCCCGTAAAAATCGGAGAGGATAATAATTCCGCCATATTTGGCCACAAAAACAGAGGCAATGACCGCCTCCTTCATCGGGTCATCGGTCATCTCACCGGGGATAACGATTGTGGGAAAGCCCAGGGGGCGGAACTTCTTGGCCAGGGCGGCACCCCTGATGATTACCTGGTCTTCAAATGCCTGGCGCAACTTTCTAGAGCCAGAATCGATAACCATCTGCTTAACCCCGGCTTCGGTTAGCTTAGCGGTCAGTTCGGCCAGTTTCTCCAGGCCATCGGCCTTCACCGCCAGGGGACAAGCGTTTGTCTTGGCCAGTTCGGCCATCTTATCCAGATTACCTTCGGTAGCCGCATATAACAGCGGTTTGCGATCGGCGCAGGCTGCCAGTCCAGCGGCCATGATATCGGGATTATCGCTCATCAGGATAATGCCGCCGTCAGTTTTTTGCTTAACCTTACCAACCAGGGCCTCGAACTTGGCCTTATCCCCGGAATCGCTCTTGACCGCTATCAAATCGGGGCGCAGGATAAGCCCTATCCGCTCGTACTCAAGCTGTTTGAACTTCCCCAGCCGGTGGTCAACCTCGGCGTCGTCCATGCCGTCGCTGATGAGGATGGCAAAACCGGGGGGGTTCTCGAACCTCTTTTCATGGCGGAACATAACAGTCTCGCCGCCTACTTTCAGCGCCCGCTCGCCCACGCCGATAGTAACCGACATAATCGGCGGCGCCGAGGCCTCGGATAGCTTGGCTTTGGCCTCATCGGAGACATAGGGGCAGGCATTCAGTTCCGCCTTGCCGGCGGCCAGTTTCATAGCAAAGGCAAGGCAGGTAGGGTCTCCGCACTCCTTGCAGTTGGTCTTTGGCAGTAACTTAAATATCTCTATTCCGGTAAGTACCATATTTCACACGCTCCTTTCCGGCCTGTTTCTCTTATCCGCATTAAAGCGGTTTATTATCTGCTATCGCTGTCAAGTCAGCGTTTAGCTCCAGTTAGCCCAGCAGCGAGTCCATCTTAAGCGCCGGGTGCCCCTTCTCCTCCAGGAAGGGCAGGATCTCCTCCTCGGTGGTGCCTATCGTCTCATCGGCAATCATATCGGGCAGGTCGGGGATACCAATCTCCTCGGCTCTGGCTTTAATCCGGTCGGCAATCTCTTCCTTCAATGACTTGGGCATCCAGACCATCCTCTCTATGCCACCATCAGCCATGATGAATTTTCTCTGGCAGACATTGTACTTACCATGACCAACAAAGCCCGGGGTGCTAATGCCTCCGCCGACAGTCCCGGCCAGGGTGGTAAACTTCATCCCGCAGGGGGTCTCCCCGGTGTACTCTCTATTTACCGTCATCACCCCATTGCACAGGGGCAGGACAGCGGCAATGCACTCACAGCAGCCGCAGGTAGTCCAGGGGTCATTGACTATGCTGTACATATTATAATGGTCTAGGTTTCCGCGGGAAGCCTTATAGATAAAATCGTTCACCCCCTTCCACTGCCCCATCTTGGCATCGATAGTCTCCCCCTTTTCCACCGGCTGATTGGGGCCGGTGGGGTTAATCTCGAAAGAGGCCTTACAGTCCATCCAGTTATAGGAGCCGCAAAGCCCGGTTTTCTCCGGGGTAATAACGCAAACGTGGTTTGGGGCAAAGGATTGACAGAGAGTACATGAGTAGTAGGTCTCGGTAGTTTCGTCGGTCATACCCTCAATTCGGGCATCCCGAGCGGCATAGGTTATCCTTGCTTTCTCCTCCACCTCTTTTACCTTATCTTCCTCGGTATAGACTTTTACCTGTATTTTATCAAATATCCTGCCGAAGTCCTGGTGTAGCTTGGCGTGAAGAATATCACCGATGTGGTGCAGGGTAAAGCCCTTCTCCACCGCCTGTTTGGCCAATCGTATCCAGGCAATATCCCGCTGCCCGATGTGCATCAAGCCCTGGGCGTAGTTTAACAGGTGGTGAATCTGGCGCTCCAGGATGGGCTCAAAGTCCTCCTGCATCTCCCTGCCGGCAACCTCAACGACTATAGCCATCGGCAGCCGTGAGCCGGGGGTAATATCGGCTATATCCGGCCCGATAACCTCAGTCTTACCGTCCTCAACCTCGTCCATGCGCTTGGTGGTAACCCACTCCACCATAGGGGTCCGGCCGCCGCCGCACTCCAGATAGATGTCATCCCCCCGCACCCTTTCCCCCTCAAAAGCAGGGCCGTAGGCTACCGGTACCGGCACTTCGGCCACAGCAACCTTGAGCCCCCTTACCTCCACCGCCCGGGAGACCAACTTATCGTGAGGAACGTTGGAGACGACATGCTCGTAGGTGCAGATACCGGTAGGCAGAACCTCGGGTATGGGGGTATCGGCAATAACCGGGAATCCCCAACTGATGGCACCGGCGGCGTTGGCATACCACTCGTCGGTAACATAGCCCATGGGCAAAACAAAAGCAAAAATGCGGTCTTTATTATAGATAAGCATCTTTCGGTAATCGCCGGGCCCAACGCCACCGAAGGACATGGCCGCCCTGGTGGCAAAGCCCATGGCAAAGACGGCAGCGCTGATATCGGGACCGAATGATACCAGTCGGGTCGGCCAGCCGATCTGCACCCCCTCCTCCACCAGCTGCTCGGAGAATCTCTTGCCATTATATTCCGAAGCCATAAACACGTAGAGGTTCTTCTGCTGCAGCTCCTGGGCAATACTGGCGGCTATCTTGCTGGTCGGGGCCGCCCCGACGATGGCGGCAAAGCCAGGGGCGGTGCCGTCAACAAACTCAACTCCCCGTTTCCTCAGGATAACGTCGTCGGCGGCGCCCAGCCAGATATTATCATCGGTCGGGTCTTCCGTTTTGGTGTAAAAGTCGGGCTGCTCCAGGTACCTTATGGCCTCTATCAGCTCCTCAGCAAATAAAGTGGCCATACCGGCATCAAGGGCTGGCGCCAGGTAGGGCAAGGGGTGCTCCTCCCTCACCGGAGGCGGGAGCAGGTCTTTACATCTTTTCAGCACCGGCTCCATATCGCCCAGCTTCTCCACCTTATTGCCTATAACCCCGTAGATTACAGGCAGGTAATAGGCGGTATTGGGAAAACCCACCGGCTCTTTAGCCCCCCACTTGTCCATCGCCTCCTTCCACTTCTTATCCGCGTTGTCTATAATCTTGTAAGCCCCTCTTATGGCTGCCGACGCTATAATTTTAGACATATCTCATCCTCCATTATCTTAGCTAGAACGCTTAAACCGCGTCCAACTCTCTTCTCATATCCATATCGTAGAGCACCCGCTCCCTGGCTTTATCGATACCCAGAGCCTTGCGCTTCTTGTCAATGTGGGCAATCATCAAATGTGCCGCCTGAATCGGGTCGGGCTCAAAAGCCCACATCCCGCCGTACAGGTCCTCCATCTCCTTGAAAAGGAAGTCGGTCACCTCTTTGCTGCCGGTGGTTGGCCAGGTAACGCCGAATACGGTGTAGACACCGGAAGCGACAAAGTACTGCCCGATGGAGATGGCCTTCTCACTCATCCACTCCGGGGCCGCCCCGGCCACCGGCAGTTCGCTGATGTCATCGCCCAGGCCACCGTCTTTAACCATGGCGGTGGCGGCTATCAGGATACGGCTGTTATCAACACAGGAACCCATGTGTAGTACCGGCGGTATGCCCACGGTTTCACAGACCTCGGCCAGCCCCTTACCGGCAAACTCCTTGGCGGCTTCGGGAACCATCAGACCAGCTTCAGCACAGGCAATGGCGTTACAACCGGTGGTAATCACCAGCACGTCATTTTTTATCAGCTCCTTGACCATGGCAACATGGCCCTCATTATGCTTGACCCGTGCGTTATTGCAGCCGACCACACCGGCCACCCCCCTTATCCGCCCGTTTATGATGTTGTCATTCAAGGGGCGGTAGGAAGCCCGGAAAAGACCGCCCAGCAGGTAGTTGATAGTCTCATGGCTGAAACCGGCAATCTGGTTGACCGCCCCGCCGGGGATATAAACATTCCCTTTCCGGTTGGGGAAGTTATCAATAGCCGTCTTAACTATCTCCCGCGCCGACTTCAGGGCATCGTGCTCATCAAACTCAATATGGATAGCACCGGTAATCTTGGCTTTGGGTGAGGTTGTGATAATCTTGGTATGGTAGCACTCGGCCACCGTCTGAATGGACTGCATAATGCACTGCACGTCCACCACCATGGCTTCCACCGCCCCGGTGACTATAGCCAGCTCCTGCTGCAGGAAATTCCCGGCGATAGCCACTCCGTGGCGCATCAGTATCTCGTTGGCGGTGCAGCACATGCCGGCCAGGTTTATCCCCTTGGCCCCCTTGGACTTGGCCAGCTCTATCATCTCCGGCTCCTGGGCCGCGGCCACAATCATCTCGGAGAGCAGCGGCTCGTGACCATGAATGACAAGATTTACCATATCCTTTTCGAGCACTCCCAGGTTGGCCTTGCCCAGAACCGGGGCCGGGGTGCCGAACAGTATGTCCTGGAGCTCGGTAGCAATCATACTGCCACCCCAGCCATCCCCTATGGCCGCCCTGACCCCCTGCTGTAGCAGGTGTTTGTAGTCCTGGTCAACCCCGATATGGGTACGGTGCATTATCTCCACGATTTCTCTATCTATGCCGCGCGGCATGACCCCCTGCTTCCGCCACAACTCCTGGCGCTTTAACGGCGCCTTCCTCGCGGTTATGACCTCACCTTCCTGCTTGCCAAACTCAGCCAGCGCCTTTTCGCCTATGTCAACGGCTATTTCATTGTTGCTGCGGTCGCCGATTTCAATGCCCCAGTCCAGGGCTACCTGTAATAGCTTCTGCTCATCTTTTATCTCATAGCCCGGCGCTTTGCCTTTAGCCACCGACAGGAAAAGCTCGGCCACCCCCCGCCCGTGGTCGGAGTGGGCCGCTGCCCCACCGGCCACCATCCTGATGAAATTACGGGCGGCGATAGTCTCGGCGGTAGCCCCGCAGATTCCCCTCCGCTTCTGTTTCTCCTCGGGGGTCTCTTCCTTTCCCTTGGGCAGCGGCACCCGGCAGGGTCCCATGCCGCAGTTCTTACAGCAGCTGCCCACGGCACCTATGGGACAGGGCCTCATTGCGTCCGCCCGGTCAAAAACGGTATTAACCCCGTCTCTGGCCGCTTTCTCAATCAGCTCAATACTGGCTTGATCAATGCTCTTGGTTTCCTTTTCTTCTGCCATACTTCAGTCACCTCTTTTAATATCTAATTATTTCAGGAAGCCGTTAGCTCGGCTATCATCTCCCGGACCAGCTTTATAGCCTCGGGATGCCTCATAACCATCACATCCCCACCGGCCATAAGCAGAACCGTGGCCGATATCGCCTCCAGCAGAATTCCCCGCTTCTCGGCGTCACCCATATTAAGCTCATCATCGGCCAGATGCACCTCTTTAGTCTTCCAGGCTTCCTTAGATATATTACAAATGAGCGGATACTGCAGCTTGTCGTCCTGCTGGGTTAAGCCGGCCATCCTCATCCGCTCCATTACCGAGTAACAATACTCGATACCGTAGCCGACGCAGCTTACGGTAGGGTCCATGACAAGCAGCTCGTCGGGTACGCCCAGGTTGCCCAGCAGAATATTAAGCTGCTTGGCCAGGTTGATATCGATAGGCGTCGAGGCCATCACCGTGTGATGATAGCCGATAGCGGCGGCACCAATCTTCTTATAGTCGCCTTCCTCAATCGGCCCGATAATCAGGTCTCTACCCTGGCAGACCTCGGCCACCTGCCGCAAGACCTCAGTATCCTTGTCATGGTTAGCCGTGCCCCAGACAATCAGGGGAACATCTACGGTGTCGGCCACCTTCTTGACCACGACGGAGGCTTCATCGGCGCTCCGGTCAAGCCCGTTGGGGTCGGTGCTCATCAGCTGCAGGCAGACCATCTCGGCGCCATAATCGTCAACGCATTTCTTGGCCCAGGCCGCCGGGTCGTCGGTTACCCCCTTAAACGGCTCCAGGGCGGCCGGAGCCCAATCTTCGGGCGTCATGTCCCAGACCTCCATGGCTATCCGGGGCGGACGCGGCATCTCCCCCTCAAAGAGGTAGAACGGGTAGGAGGTCTCGCCGCCAACGGTTACCGCTTTGTCACCGCTGCCCAGCTTTATCTCTCTGATTTTACCGCTATAGGCTGTCTTAGGGATTTCAAAGGCCATTTTTACCCCTCCTTACTTTTAAGCCGGATTCTTCCGCTTCTCGCTGCCGAACCACTCCTCGCTGTACCAGTAGCGCTCGCCGTTCTTCAGGTATTTGAGCTTATCCTCACGGCTGTCCAGTTTCCGCCGCCACTTCCCCAGTTCCTCGCCCTCGGGAGCACCCTCCTCGAAGGTGCCCCCCAGCACCTCTACTTCCTCCCTGCCCGGCGCTTTGGTTTTCTCAATCTTATATTCCATCCTGTTATACCTCCTAGTCCAATCCGGCGGCGACTTTAGCCGCCCTGACCGTGTTCATCATCAGCATTGTTATCGTCATCGGCCCCACCCCACCCGGGACCGGGGTGATGGCTTTGGCCTTCTCCTTGACCGTCTCAAAATCGACGTCACCGGCCAGTATCCGCTTACCCTCGGCCGTCTTACCAATCGCGTTCACGCCCACATCAATGACGACAACGCCCTCTTTAACCATATCGGCGGTAATATACTTGGGCTTTCCCGCGGCCACTATTAAAATATCCGCCCGCTTGGTGTGGAAGGCCATGTCGCGCGTTTTAGTATGGCAGACGGTGACGGTGGCGTTGGCCCCCGGCGCCTTCTGCAATAAAATATTGGCAATGGGCTTGCCAACGATGTTGCTCCTGCCGACGACGACCACCTCGGCGCCCTCAATCTGGGTGCCGGAGCGGATTAAAAGCTGCTGGATACCGGCCGGGGTGCAGGGCATATAGTCCGGCTCGCCTATCATCAGCTTGCCCACGTTCACCGGGTGGAAGCCGTCAACATCTTTTTTAGGGTCGATGGCATAGAGAACTTCTCCCTCGTTGAGGTGCTTGGGCAAAGGCAGCTGCACCAGGATTCCGTTAATCTTGGGGTCTTTATTGAGCTTATCAATTAACTCCAGCAGTTCTGCCTGATTGGTCTTCTCCGGGAGGTCGTACCTCTCCGAATAAATACCCAGTTCCTTGGAGGTCTTCTCCTTGGCGCCGACGTAGACCTGCGAAGCCGGATCGGCGCCGACCAGCACCGTGACCAGTCCGGGCACGATGTTGTGCTTCGCCTTCAGCTCGGCGACCTCATTTTTCAGTTCCTCGCGAATCTGCGCGGCCACTTCAGCGCCTTTAATAAGTTGTGCTGTCATTTTCCCCCCTTTACACCAAGAAGTTTGGTCATCAAATTATCAACCGCCTGCACCGCCCTAGAGCTGTCGGGCAGGTCGAGCAGAGGCTTCAGCTTAATGTCATACTGGTATACTTCGTCATCCAGAGGGATGGTAGCAGCGGCTTCAATCCCCAGCCGGGACATTTCCTGGGCTACCATAGGGTCAATCCCGTCGGGGACCATGTTGATTAGCACCGATTGCCGCTTTACCTCGAGTTTCAGCTCGGTCACCAGTTCCTTTATCCGGGCTATCGTCCTGACCCCTTTCACCGAATGGTCG
>Ga0315553_10001172_pt1 | contig 22119 bp, 21 predicted proteins | sample SalMarSW160140MG_FD_203099 | JGI IMG/M metagenome (GOLD analysis project Ga0315553, IMG submission 203099) | Salt marsh sediment microbial communities from the Plum Island Ecosystem LTER, Massachusetts, United States - Salt Marsh Sediment SW1601-40 ... | reverse complement strand
TAAAAAAAGATAAAGTTATTGCGATAAAAATAGCAAAACTTATGGATATTTTGATTGGTACGGAGCAAGGACAAGTCATAAGGGTGCCTGTGGACTCGATAAGAATTACTCATAGAAAGGCTAAAGGAGTTAGAGTAATAAAACTTTATGCTAAAGATTCAGTTGTCGCAATTGGTAAGTGCGCAACACAAATCGAAGATGGTGAAGAAGAAAAATAAAGGATTTTAATCCTATTAAAATTCTAATCACTAAGATAGGGAATTGAACATAAAAAAATAAAATCTTTTTTACCAAGATTTGCGATGCCATGCTTCTCATTTGGAGAAATATAAATCACATCTCCATTTTCAACAATTTCCTCCGTTCCAGAATCATCGTAAAATTTACCTTTACCACTTAATATATAGATTTCATGGTCTTGAGGGTGACTATGAATAGGTACCTCAGTATTAGGTTTTACTTCAAATCGTCTCATAGCAAAATTTTTAGCTCCATCATGCTCATTATCAATTAACCATCTCACATTGACATCTTTGACAGGAGTACCATCACTCAATACTGCAGGTTTATTCTCCACTTGCTTATAATTTTTAATTCTCATAATTGAAATAATTTTTAATCTAATAAAATTTAATGAATATAATTTTTATTTTTGAATTTCATAATCATTAATAATATTCAAATATTTATTTTTGAGTGATTTAACAGAATATAAGAGATAGAATGATTTTAAATTTTTGAATCTTCATTATCTAAAAACAATGATAATTATAAGATAATTAATTTCCAATAAGAGTTTTTAATTTACATTTCAAAATTGTTAGATTTATTTTTGGACTCAATTTTAAAGAAAATTTAACTTAAATAAACAATAATGTTAAAATGGAAAATTTGATTAAAAAAAAAGTGGACCCACTATGAATAGTGTTATAACTGAGATTATGCATTATTATATTTGACTAAAGTGTAAATTTTAGTCACGATCTATAAATTTAAATTAAAAACAAAAAATTAGGAAATGAAAAAGAATAAAAAAATCCCTGTTATGGTTGGATTAGTAGGTCTTCCAACTGCTATCATTATGGGGTTGATTTTCGATTTAATATTAGAAAGAGATCTACTAAAGGGTCTTATTTTCTCAATATCATTTGGATTAGTATTTTCTATTACTTGGATGGTGATGGCTATCTGGAAAGGAAAAAAGCCGGTGCTTATTGTGTAACTTTACTATCTTTATACTTTCAAACTAGAAGTATTTATATAATGTGTCAAATTTTTGGTTGTTGCTAACTATATATGCTAAAGAGGGTAGATTCTATGAATGATAATGAAAAGAATTCAAATAAAAGGAAATTGAAAGAAAAAATCAAAATTTTCGGGAAGAATCTTAATAAAAACTGGGTTTATGTTTATATTGGAGCTTATGGATCATGGATGATATCATCTTGGGGGTTATTTTTTGTCGGGATTTACGATTTAGGACATGCTATCTTTTCAACAATCTTAGGTTTAGCATTTTTTCTTTTAATATATACTCTTAAACGTATTAGAAATCTTAAACTCTTGAAGCTCATTACTGGAATAGTCTTAGTAAGTTTCGGTATATTTAGTCTCGGTGGTATCATGTGGTTTATTATTGGTTATGTACTTGTTCAAGCTCCTTGGGCTCCCTTACGAATTTTGATTGGAGATGCAGTAATAAGGGGGAGAATTAATCTCCTAATTCTATTATCTTCGTATGCAATTGGTGGTTATATAATGTATAGAATTGGCAAAAAAAGAAAATGGAGACCCCCTGCTCATTTTGAGATTGAATGACTAATCTTAAATCAAAAAATTACTTTTTTTTTAATTGAATAAGTTTAAAAAAATATAGAACTTTTAAAAATCATAGGTTTTAAAAAATCCACTAATGTAATATAAGGATTTTGAATTTACATTCCAATACTATTAGATTTATTCTGTGGCTCAAATAAAACGATAAGATAAAAATATAAATTTTTTTGGTTGAGGGTTTTAGAGAATCAAACCACTCACTTTCCAATAAATTCAATATATCAGCTTTTTCTAATAGTTTTTCGTTGTTTTTACCCGTTATTGCGAATAAATTTTTTAAACAGACTAAATAATTGATCCGTGTTTTTATCTTTCGGTGTTTTACCTTTGTCAAATATTATTCTCTAATGTTATTCTGTTCTGTGGTAATTTCCCTAAGTAATGATTGGATTAGGGAAATCCATTTTTGAGGTTCCATAATTAATTATATAATTCAAAATATATAAAAATTATGTTCCCTAAATTTTTAATCTAATAAAATTATATCATATATTAATTAATATTCATCTCAAGGATGTTGACTTATGAAAACGGAGTATAATATAGGGTTTGATAATTCTCACAAGAATAAATTGACGATTGAGGATCCTGGCTTTAATGATTTTATAGAATACTTATTCAATTCAGATTTAAAATTGGGAAAAATTGAGGCAGGAATTACTTACGAAAAATTAGCAGAGTATAATTTGTTTATCATCGGAGTTCCAATTGCTGAAGCTTACCTAACCGTTGAAGAAATTGAGTTTTTAATTAATTATGTTAAAGATGGGGGATCTCTTCTTATTATTAATGATAAAGGAGGAGAAATCGAAAATAAAAATAATTTGAACGAACTAACAAAAAATTTCGGTATTAAATTCAATCCCGATCAGCTCTTTGATAATGAAAATTTCTCAAAGGACATTTCTCGACCAATAATCAAGGATTTTAAGAAACATTTTATCACACGAGATATCGCCCAAGTTATTCACTCTAATGGGTGTACTCTTATAATCGATGAATCTGTCGAGACCGAAGATATAGATGTGGCTGCAATTGGCTTCTCTTCTGGAGATTCAGCTTGGCATAAGATTTTTGATGGAGAGGAATGGGTTGAAGAACCTATAGAAAATGCTCCTATAATCGCTATTGGTCATTATGGTTTAGGAAAAATCGTAGCTATTGGAAATTTATCTCTGTTTTCGGGATTTCACGCTTCATACGGTATGCACGCTGCTGATAACTTTAAACTGATATCCAACATCATTTCTTGGTTAAGGAATAAAGCACATTCCAAAGAAGCACAGTTATCAAATCCTATATATTTGACCGTCCCTATTGAACAAGATTTATATTATTGGATGAAAGGTAAACTAGACGAAGAACGATGGAAAAGTGTGGAGGAAATCGTAAATTTTGCACTAAAAGTCGTTAAATTTAGGATAAGAAAGCAAGAAAATCAAGAAGAATAATTTTACATAATGGAAATTTGACTTACTCAAAATATTCAAGGTTTTTTGAATGATTCAAACGGATAAAGAGGAAATTTTAATCGGATTATTATCTGATACGCATGTCCCCCAAAGAACGGACAAACTACCAGATGTAGTGTTAGATGATTTTAAAAATCGAAATGTTGATTATGTTTTTCATTTAGGAGATTTCACCTCTTATAGGGTGTATAAGAAACTCATCGAAACTTTTGGGAAAGATAAATTTGTAGCAGTTCGGGGTAATATGGATTTTGATTCTAAATTAATAAAAGCTCTACCTGAAAAATTAGAATTGAAAATTTATAATTTTAAAGTCCTATTACTCCACGGAATGGGTGGACCAAACATCATAATAAAAAGATTGATTAAAAACCTTGATTTACTTAATTCCGATTATGATGTTGTAATTTTTGGACACACTCATCGACCAGTTAATGAAAGAAGTAATGGAATATTATTTTTTAATCCAGGAACAACCACACCAATAGATAACAAATTCACTGTAACAAGTTCCTATGGCTATCTTAGAATTTCTAAAGATAAAATTGAACCTGAAATAATATATTTATGAAATAATCTAAGATAAATTTAAATTTCTAAGAATCCATCTATCTATTAAATATTAAAATTTAACTTTGGGGTCTAAAATTAAAGCTATATCAACAGTAAGTGAGAAGGGGTTAACAACTATTCCTAAAGAAATAAGGAAAAAGCTCAATATTAAAAAAGGAGATAAAATTTATTGGATTGTTTGTGAAAAAGATAAATCAGAGCTAATCATTATACATGAACCTCTTAAATTTTTAAAAGGACGCCACACTAAATTTAATTTGAAATATGAAGAATTGGAACATAAAGCCGATAAATTGCTAGCTGATAAGGTGAATAATAAATCCCATTAATTGAATTAGACTTATTAATAGCCTTTATTTCTGCTGGAGATAAATTACATTCTATATCGGAAAAAATATTTGAGTTAATTGACTCTAATAAGCTTAAAAATATCTGCATTCCTTCGAGCGCTTATTTAGAATACGAACTGATATTAAAAAGTAAAAGTATAGATGAATATGACATTCTAAAAGATCTAATCTTTTTCCAAAACATAAATAATATTGGAGAAATCCCATTGGACTCGAAAATCATCGTAACTTCTATTAAAATAAGAGATAAATATCAGCTAACATATTTTGATTCATTGCATGCAGCAAGTTCAATGCATCTTGATTCAATCATTCTAAGTTCTGATAAAGATTATCAAAAATTGCCACAAATAAAAACTATCGAACCTAAAGATTATCAATTATTGATATGATATTATTAGCCTTAAGTCTAAGTAAAAAATGAGATAACTCTAAATATTTGAAATCGAGATTTTATGAGGATTATATTGCTTTACCCGATAGTTTCTTATAATGGTTAAGTACAGCTTGCCTAGCAGCGTAGACAAAAGCTCTTTTCACATTAACTCCCGTAATAGCTATAGTTTCGTAAATTAAGCAGTGGTTAAGTTTTGCAGTATCCAGTACTTGCCTTAACTTAGAAATCTCCACGATATCTTCTAAATCTCTTTTGTTTGCTAATACAACTATTGGTACTTCAGGTGGATCAAAAAGCGCTGGTGGAATTAATCTATCTCCATAGAACTTGAGTAATTCTTTAAGAGACCAAATATTCTCACCCCACTGATCTATTAGACTATCCCATGTAAATATCACAGCATCTGTACCCTTCAAAACTGTTTGACGTTGAAATTTATGTCTGCGTTGCCCTGCTACGGTGTAAACCTGAAAAACTACATTAGAAACTCTTGCTACTACACGATCAAAAAACAAGGTTCGTCCAGTAGGGTCCTGAATTTGTTGCATATCCCCACTTGCAAGACCCTCTCGATTGTAAACCCATTCTAATGCCGTGGTTTTTCCCCCGAGAGAAGGGCCGTAAAAACAAATTTTGAAAACAAGAGTTCCGTCTCCTCGTCTACTTGGCAATGGTTATGACCTCATTTAATAATTAAAGGCAAGTTTAATTTTATAAACTAATAATAATAATTATTTATTAAACTTTGTAAATCAAAAAGTTTTTTCTTCTCAGTTAGGTTTAATAAAAAGGATTATGATAGCGACCCTCATCTTGCTTATCTTGGGAATCCAAAAATCTCTCTTTCAATTCTTTATCAATTAATCCCTCGATATGACAAAGATATTCGTATTCATCTTTAACACATAGTGTTATAGCAACTCCGAGTTTATTCATACGGGATGTTCTTCCTATTCGGTGTACATAATTTTCTGGATATTTAGGAATATCGTAATTAAATACATGGGATATATTATCGATATCTAAACCCCGTGCTGCCACATCAGTGGCGATTAGTAGATTAATTTTGTGGTCTTTAAATAAATTTAAAATCTTTTCTCTTTGAAATTGCGATAAATCTCCCGAAATGAGATCTGCTCTATAAGCGAAATTATCGAGCGATTTCAACCTATTTCTTAACCAAGAAGCTGTTTTCTTGGTGTTTACGAAGACCAAAAGGTGCTTAGGTTTTTCTCTTCGTAGAATTTTCAAGAATGTTTTGAGTTTATCGCTATAATTATCTATCATGTAATAATATTGTCTCGTATTTCCAACAGTCAAGTTATCTCTACTCAAATTGAGAAATTTGAATTGATTCTTTGAGTATTTCTTTACTAATTCTCTGATTCCGTTATCAAAAGTAGCAGAGAAAAGCATGAATTGATAATCCGTATGGATTTGATCTAAAATATATTTCACATCAGGAGTAAAACCCATATCAAACATTCTGTCGGCCTCGTCGACGACCGCGAATTGTATATCGTTCAACCTTAACTTTTTTCTTTTGTATAAATCGATTATTCTCCCAGGAGTTCCAACGATGATGTTTATTCCCTTTTCCAATTTCGTTATTTGGTCATTGATAGACACCCCCCCATATATTGGAAGTGCCTTTACCTTTGAATTTCCGAGTTCTCTGATAACTTCGTAAACTTGAGTCGCCAACTCTCGCGTTGGGACTAAAATTAAAGCCTCATTGCGCTTATATTCCATACTTTCTAAAATTGGAAGAACAAAAGCTAAAGTTTTGCCACTACCCGTCCTCGCTTGAGCCATAATATTTTGGCCCTTTAAAATTAAAGGTATAGACTTTTGTTGGACAGGTGTGGGATTTAAAATATTTATTTTTTTTAACGCATTAACGTTATATTCGTTAATTCCTAATTCTGTAAAATTCACTTTATAAATTCAACTAAAAAATTCTTACTTTTTAACTCTTAATCAAATAAATAAAATATTTAAGAAAGATAAACTTTTGTATAATTCACTTCTTCGATATAAATAGTTCATCGGTTCGATTTAAACTTAAATTATATCTGAAAAACGACTTGTTTCGTTAATATATCCAATTTTTTTAACTTTATGTTAATAAAAGTTCTAACTTTTTCAGATGTTATGTTTTTATTATTAAATACTAAATCTTGTACGATGGAGTGGTATTTTTGAGATTTTTTAGCTAATTTTCTGTGAATCTCATTGTCGTTATCATATAAAGGTATTGGGAAAGAGAATGGTCTTTTGTGAATGTGCCTACTTGATTTAATCACCTTAATATTCTTTGATATAACTGGAGAATTGAAAATAGCTGATAAATAATGTGCCTCGTTTATTGAATTAGTAGAAAAATAATAATTTTCCGAACAAATAATAATGTTATGTTCTTCGTTATCAATAACAGCTGATTTTAGATGTGAGCCACTTGCGTTGTAAATAACAATATATTGTTCATTATTCGCTTGTTTAGTTAATTTGTTCCAATAATTTAAGTTTAAAAAGAGTGAATCAATATTGCTGGTTCCTTTTTTATTTTTTTTGTAGAAATTATTATTTTCAGTGTAAAAGCTTAGAGCTTTAGGATTATTATTTAAAAGTTTTTCATCCCACTGTAAGGAACGAGTTATGGGTAAAAAGACATTTTTAAATTCTTTGATGCAAAAAGGAATCAAATCTTTGTTTAAAAAAGACTTAAATCCAAATTTAGTTTCAATTTCTTTTTTTTGAAAGCTATACTTCCAGACCTTCTTAGACCGTATATTTATATTAGGATCGGAAGATATTTCTAAGAAACTATCATATATTTTATCAATTTTAAAGAAAACGAGTGATCTAGGGACTAAAGTTGCTCCTTGAAAGAAGAGAGTTTTATAGGGGCTTATTGAATGCATATCCAAGAATTTCAATTCTTTTTCGGGCAAAATGATTTTGGCTCCTCTTTCGTTATATTCAAAACTAGAATACATTGTTTCTTCTTGAAGTTCGAGATTACTATTAAATATTTTCGCTTTAATCGGATATTTTTCTGTAATCTTCAACTCCGATCTTGTACCTACATATTCAGCTTTCAAACAGATATGGTCAACATTAAAGAGATAGTTATTTGGGAAATCCCAAATTTCAATCTTGTAAAATATGGAGAAACTTCGGAACTTAAAGCAATGATCTCCATTTAACACGCTCTTGGGCATGACAAAGAATAAAATTCCCTTAATTTTTAGAAATTTTAGGGGTATTGTGAAGAAAAAAATTGATGCCAATTCAATGTGAGTAATATATTGGCTGGAAGGCTTAATCTCTAATAACTCTGATAATGTACGGATTTTTAATTGATACGATTTATTAGTAATGTCTTTATATGTTAGCCATGGGGGATTGCCAATAATTAAATCAAATGATTTGTAAAGCATTGATATCTCCCTTTCTATGTTTGGTTTGGATTGCTCAGGAAAGAGAGAATCGATTAAAAAGATATTAATTTTCGGCATTTTTCCAATTTCTCCATTAAAATAATCTAAAAATAACAATAAAAAATTCACCTTTGCTGTGAAGGTTGCTAAAGGATTGATATCAAACCCATATATGTTATCAATTGCTTCGGTTATTACCGATTCCTTATTATCAGAATTAAAAATTCGAACTATGAGTTTTATTAAAAAACTACCAGAACCACAAGAAGGATCTAATGTTTTTAAACCAATTTTATATGATTCATTTATCATTTTTTCAACAAGGTTTGACGGCGTATAAAATTCACCGATTTTATGTCGTGTCACGACATGAAACACATGTTGATATAATTCATGAAAATTATCTTGTCTAGCTAGCCTTGCTCCCCCGAAAAATTTTCTTATCTCAGAAATAAGTGCTTCATCCAATTTAGGACAGAAGAATAATTTAAGTTCATTTAAATTATAATGGTCGTAGATTGTTTTATTTTCGGATGTATTAGCATTTAATAATATTAATATTTTCAAAATCGAAACATAATATGAATGTTTGAGAAAAAGAGATTGTTCGATTTCCTTGCCGTAAATTTTTTTAAACACCGATTCCCATAAACGAAACTTTTTTTGAAAACCACTTTTATTCAATTCCGCTTGTCTTTTTAAAAAATTAGAGGTTTCTTTATAAAAATTTGTTCCCAATCCAAAGAATTCCACAAATTGTTTTGAACTTATTACTTTTTTGTTTTCGACCATTCTCTATCAAGTATAAAATCCCAATCAAATTTATTTTCAGAAATCGAGTAAGAGATATTGTCATCTGCTATAAAATTAGTCTCTTCTTTTTCTTCTGTATCCTCTGACTTCTCATATTTAGATTGATCTGTCATTTTTATTTTAACATTCCTCTTTTCTCCATTCATAGTTTTTATGACGAGTGTAAAATTAATATTCTTATTTTTAGAAGCAAAATCATAAAAGTATTAATTATTATCTCCTCATAAAGGATGGGAGCATTAAACTAAATATTTCAGCGATTTTTCTGAGTTTGGCGCTTTCCTTGATTTGTGTAACAATAAGAACAGATTTTTCTAGTTCTTCTTTATCTAATGAGCCACCCGAATAAATAGCTTCCTCAGTATTGAAAACTAACAGATACCTAACATTTGGGTTATTAATGATGCTTACTCCTGAAGTTTGTTTTAGATCGTCATAGATTTCTTGATATATTTTTGGAATATTTCCTCTATCGTTAGTAATGATAAGTATTGGAATTCCTTTCTCAGTTAGCTTTTTAAGTTCTATGCTGTAAAATTTATCAATTTTAGGTGAAACTATATTAAGTTGAATGGATGTTGAAGTAATCAGAGTAATTAAATGCTCATTGAGAACATTCTTGCGTTCAGGACCTCCCGAAGATTCTAAATTAATCATTCCTACTAATGATAATACCTTATTTTCTAAATTTTGTACCTCACTCTTGAGTCTGGTATTTTCAACACGGAGTTCAATAATCCTATCTGACATATTAGACCAATATATGTTTCTAAATTTAATTTTCTAATATGAATACTTTTAATTAAGTTTAAGCAAAACGAAGGTATTACACTATAACTATAGATTCATTTTTCTAACTTAATTTTTTCCACGGCTTTCCAAAAAGAATAAAGCTAGATATCGCTAGAGATCCTTCTAAATCAATGTTCTTTACTCCTTCCTCTGCGGATAAATCATCAAATTTCTTTTCTACAAGTTTAGTCATTTTATTTGCCATACATGCTTGCCGTGCTTTCATAAGGGAAACCCCCTGACTAAGATCATTGAATAAGTTGAGATAAAAGTTAGCGATTATTTCCTTTGTCTCGTTATTAAAAATCGGATAATTTCTGGACATTATCCCCGTAATTCTCTCATAATCGAAATATTCTACAATTTCTCCAAAAGTACGTAAAACATTCTTTAACTTTTTGCCTTCAATATCATAAATTTGAGAATTAAAAAATAAAAACGGTTTTTCTGCGTTAGGGTTCGCTTGTATTGACTTATTAATATCATTAAATGTTATTATTTTATCATCGTTGGTGAGGAAAAAGCTGTCCCGTGGATTCCACTTTGAATAAAAAATATTTCCAACAAAATGGATGATATGATTCGATCCAGTTTCTATATGAGTTAGAATATTATATCGAGAAGAATTCGCCCCCATTAATATATTTATTTGATTTACTTCTTCGCGACCGTTGAAAAATTCAGTTATATAGTTAAATTCATTATTTCCCGATTCAAAAGGAAATATTAACTCTTTTGATTTAATTTCTTCGTTCCACCTTATAGGTCCTGAAGCATTTATAGAATCGATGATTAAGACATTGATTTTACCGTCTTTCGTTAGATTTCCTTCTTTTTCAGTTGAATCGTGCCCAAAAGTCACCCCTCCAAGAGGTGGTTCCCCAATGATATACCCAATGGAATATTTTAATAAGAAAAAATTATTGTCATATACTAGTTCGAAAGGAATCGTCATTTTATCTAAAATAAAATAAATTTCAGGTGTAATATTTAAAGACTTAATCTCAAACTGCTCTAAAAAGGTGCGGATTTTAATAGGAAGAAATAAGTATAGCAATCTGCCGAATTCATTTACGCTAAAGTCATATTTTTTTTCAAGATTATCTGAGAAAATGTCATTATAAATATCTATTATATGTGCATCGTTCCAATATTCGTTGAAAATTGTTCCTTCCACTACATCATCATCAACAGATATCATTCGAATAGAAATTAAACCATCGGAGTTGATCCTAAAAATCATCTGTTTTATTACAAAACCTTCTTCAAATCCTGTAAAAAGTAAGTTTTCCTCTCCAAAAGAGTATATATCTCTTCTAAGTGCTTCAGTCTCGTTATATAAAAAAAGCGGATCGTCAATTGCATTCAATAGATTTTTCTCTAAATATGGTAATATTTTTTGAGCGAGTTTAAAATCTTTTTGCTCATATAACACACGATAAAACATCATATGCCAAAAATCCTTTTGCTCTAAGGAGAAAAATAGAGACTTAAATTTCCATAAGAAATTACAAGTGTAAAAGAAGTGATACAATTGGGCATTAGTTTGAGGTATTTTCAAGTGTGTATTTAACTTTTCAATAGATTGTAAGAGATATTTCTTTTCCTTCATTTCTACGAATTTTTTGCATGCTTCAACCCAAAGTTCAATTAGAATATTATCATATCCAAGATCCGTCTGATATAAGAATAGGTCCTCGAGAAAATCGTAAATTTCAAATGCAATCTCAAATCTATTTCTCGTAATTGCAAAATCTATAAATTTCCTAATATACGTAACAGCGTCTCCATAAGAATGGTACACATGAATTTTAGAGAATAGATTTTTTATAACGGTTATTATCCATGTATGTTCTCCAATGTTGTTTAAGTAGTAAATTAATTCTTCTAAATCCCCCAAAATTATATTAAAATTTCGTTCATTAATTGAAATCTTACCTAAATTACTAAATTCGTTCTTTAAATAACCAGGGATTCTATTCACTAAGATTTTAATCATTAACTTTACGAATTCTTCAGAATTCTCCATAAGTTGGAAGTTCACATTCACATTCTCAATAAAAACATAAAGAAATAAAGCCCGTTTCCCTGGTTCGAGTTTAAAAATTGTTCTACCTAAAACCTCCATACTTAGATGAAAAAATTCCTGAGGAAGAACAGTTTTCCTTAAAAACATCAAAACTAATTGCAATTCGATTAGCTTGATGTAATCATCCCTTTCAATTACTTTAACACAGAAAGAATTTATAAATTTTGTTATACCCGTTTGAGATAACGAATCCATTTTAGTAAATGATTTAAGCAAGTTAGTTGCAAAGTTGTTGAGTAGGTAAAAATCATCTAATTTAGACAAAAACGAGAAAAAGCGTTTGTATGCATCAATATATCTAATAAAATCTATATTAATACTTTCTTCGGTCCTACGAATCAAAGAATTGATATACATCCACCAAGAATTTGATATAATCATTATTAATTGGTGCTTCTTTTGGATATCGAGCCACTCAGTTTTTTCGATATCAAAATATAAGTCGGTTAATAATCTATCTGCCCAAAGATGATTCGAAGAGTATAATAATTTTCTGCCTTGAATAATTTTCTGTTGGAATTCCTTTAAGAATTCTGATTGTGTGTTTAAATTAATAACCATCCTTTCCACTACTTCTTATAATTTTAAAATTTTTTAAAATTGTTTAATCAATTTCTTGTTGCTCTAACTCCTGATGAGATGGATTTCTAATCCATCCTTTCTTTAGTTGATCTTTTGAAAATAGAACTGAAGCTCCAATCCAACCCATGTTTTCTCTTCCGGAGGCTGCTACTACTTTTATTATTGGTCTTAACTTTTCTGAAAAAAACCTCTGTAATTCTACTTCTAATCTTTCACTTAAACCTACAATCAAGCTACTTCCTCCTGAAAGTATAACATTTGAAAGGAGTTCCTCCCAATTTTCTCTGTCCCACGACATTACTACTTTTGAAATAGCTTCAGCTAATCCCATATAATCGACATGAATGATCTTAGGATCAAATAGAGGTTCTGACAAGAGGAACCGCTCAGAGTTCAATTTTAATTTGCTACCATCGGGTAAATCAAGAATTCGATCGTATTTTGTTAAACCTCCTTTAACCTTTTTCTTTTCTTCAGTAGGATCGAGGATACAAAGGGATATCTTCTCTTTAATCTCCTTAGCAATCATTTTATCGAGATAAGTGTTTTTTGAGGAGCTAATCTTGCTTAAAATTAGATTTAGGAGATAATTAGTAATATTTTTTCCTGTTATAGGAAACATATCTCTCGCCATTATGTTAGTAAACCCATGAAAGATTGAAGAAATTGATGTATAAGATTCTCCTATATTCACGATAATTCCGTTGGATTTTTGTAATGTCGACAGAATAGCTTGACTTTCGGGTAAAAACAAGATATAGGGGAAGTTAAAAGAATTAAAAAATACTTCTTGGAGTTTTGTCTTTTCTAATTCCGATTTATAGAAGGGAGTTATGATTATTAACGGTTGTTTAAAATGTGTATCCACTGGAATGTTTAATTGTTGGTAGTAATGGAAAAAAAACTTGGAAAGAATCTTATAGTTTTTCTCTTTACTAAACTCCCGAATTTTCAAAATATTTTTATATTTAAGCGCATCAAAACCAACTAAATGAGTTTGATTATCCGTATCAAGAAATATTTCCTCTAATCCACTAATAGTTTCTGATCCACTGATATCAGAAGTAAAGAGATAATCAGTAATATCAACATAAACACTAGGCACAATAATATCCGGAAAATCTCCTCCTGCCCATCCTAGTCTAAAATTATCGCTTCCAATATCGAGAACTAATGGAATTAGATAATTGTTTTCAGTATTTGCCATGATTTTACTTATTAGATTTGTTAGTGTCAGGATTTTAAAAAAGAATAAATAATATCAGAATGATTGTTGCTGATGAACATACTCATCTGATAACTTTTTTAATTGATATTCTTTCACTTGTAATTCTAATAATCCTAAAACTTTCTTAAATTCACTTGACATCGATTCAACATCTACATCGGTAATCTTTTCAACTTCATCTCTTTTTAATTTGAATTGATCAAGATTATAATGGATTTTTTCATAAATACCACTTATTGAGGTGACTAGCTCCTCTGTATTTTTCTTTGTTATCTTTCTCATTTTTCTAAGAATTGAGAGAATAGAGGATATAGAATTTTCCCACTGGTTATATCTATCTACATAACCATCAAATACATCCTCAAAAAAAATAGTTAATTTTTCGTATATGTTCTCTTCCTTTGAGAATGAGGGTGTTTTAGTAGTACTTGATGTTTGAGCATCAGCATTTTCTGAACTTTTTTCTTCTTCAGGAATATCTGAAATGGGGATTCTTTCCTTAAGGGGTGCTCTTTCTGAAAGAGGAACTTGTTCCATTACGTAATCTTCAGCAATTTGCTTTTTTGTTTCATATGAAAGTTGGGGGGCTATTTTTTCTTCTTCCTCATTTGGAGAGATAAAACTTTTTTCTTCGGTGACTACTTTAAGTAATCCATGTAAAGTAGATTCGGTTTTCTTTGACGATTTTAATACATTATACATCTTTGGAGTAGAAGATTCTCCATTACTCTTTTCTTTATCTTTCTTTTTTTTCTTTGCCATTTGATTTGCTCAACACTTCCTCTTTTGTTAATAATCACTTATTCTAAAGAAAGGAACTCAACTTTGAGAGCTTCTCCTTTTTCTTTTAATATCTTTTCTAGCTCTTCTATGGGAAAACTTGGACTCTCCGAGATTACCGTCCATACCGCAGTTTTATTTTTTTCGACAATTACAGCTTCACTATACATCATACTAAGCTTTAAATCTCCGAAAGCTGTTGCTAATTTAGCCAATGCTCCAGGAGTATCTCCCATAGATATTCTCAGTTTAATGAGATCGCTTTCACTTCGCAAACCCACTGGAGTAATCTTAATTTCTTTGGTTTCTGAGTCACTAATCATCATAAGTTGTGAATTTGTCGTAATTCCTAAAGATTTTCTTACAATTTGTGGAATTACAATCCTCCCTCGTTCGTCTATTGTAAGAATCTTGACTTCTTTCATTTTTCTGAACACATTTTGTACATTTTTAATTATAATTATTATTAAATTATAAGTATAAAAATTTTATACAATATTCTCGTATCAAATAAAGATTTAAAAAAAAATATATTTAGTTCTTATTCAAGACGCTTTGCCTTCCCTATAATAGAAACATCCTTCATAACTAATCCGTCTTTGTCAAAATTATATCCTGGTTGGCATCCACCGATCGATATAGTAACAATTCCTGGTTCTAGAAATCTTTCTCCATCTAAATTTACTACTGAAAAATCTTTAGGCATTAGTTTAAATGAAACTTTTTCCTTTTGACCTTTTTTTAAGAAAACTCGCGTAAAACCTTTCAACTCTCTAATAGGTACTCTGAAATGAGTATTTTTTCTCGATACATAAAGTTGGATTACTTCCTCTCCTTTATATTCGCCTTTGTTTTCAATTTCAGCTTCCACCTCTAACGCCTCATTAACATTTATCTCTTCATTAGAAAAATTAAGATTAGAATAGCTAAATTTAGTATAACTGAGACCAAATCCAAAGGAATACAACGGAGTATCTTTAAAATAACGATATGTTCTCCCTTCCATACTATAATTCCTAAACTCTGGTAATTGTTCAATAGATTTATAGAATGTAACCGGTAATCTTCCAGCAGGATTATAGTCGCCGAAAATTACGTCAGCTACAGCATTTCCCCCTTCTTCTCCAGGATACCATACAAACAATATTGCAGGTATGTGTTCTTTTGCAAAATTCACAGATATAGCGCTACCTCCTGTAAGTATTAGAATAATTGGCTTACCGATGGCATATACTTCCTTAAGAAGGTCTTCTTGAACTCCCGGTAAATCTATCTCTAACCTATCTCCGTGGAGATCAGACTGTGGTGCCTCACCTTCTTCACCCTCAAGTTGCGGTGAGATACCTAATATCAAAAATACAATATCGGAATTCTGAGCAATGGTTATCGCTTCTTCAAAACCTTCTTTTGATTTATCTTTCAAAGGACAACCCTTTACAAATAAGATTTCAGTATCTGAGGAAGTTTTGTTCCTAATCCCTTCTAGTATTGTTGTGTATTCTGAAGGTTTTCCGTTATAATTTCCTAATAGAACTTCCAGACTATCTGCATTTGGCCCTATTACTGCTATTTTTTTTACATCTTTTCTCAAAGGTAGGATTCCGTCTTGATTCTTAAGAAGCACAATTGATTCTCTAGCAGCTTTTAAAGCAAGCCGGCGATGTTCTTTACAATCATTTTTTTCGTAGGGTATTTCCGTGTATTTTACCAGTTCTGGGGGATCAAACATACCAAGTAAAAACCTTGCTCGAAATAGATTTCTTAACGACTCGTTGAGTGTAGTCTCCTTGAGCAACCCTTTTACAATAGCATCCTTTAGCCATTTCCACCGTTCTCTTCGCGTTTTCCTTGTTATCCCCACTTTACAAATTAAATCTAAACCACTATTAAATGCTAGAGCTGCGGCCTCTTCAGGAGTTTCGACCACTTTATGATTTTTAAATATGTCATATACTGCTCCACAGTCCGAAACAACATGACCTTCAAATCCCCATTTATCTCTCAGTACTTCTTTTAGCAAAAACTTACTAGCACAACAAGGTTCGCTATTTACTCGGTTATAAGCCCCCATAATTGCCTCTGCTTGTCCTTCAACTATACATGCTTCAAACGCAGGCATATATGTTTCCCATAAATCTTTTTTGCTAACTTTAGCGTTAAAAAAGTGTCTTTCAGATTCTAAACCACTATAGGCAACATAATGTTTGGGTGTAGCAACTAGCTTTAAATACCGAGGATCATCACCTTGTAAGTTTTGAATAAATGTTATTCCCATTTTCGAAGTTAAAAAAGGATCTTCTCCGTAAGTTTCTTGACCTCTTCCCCACCGAGGATCTCGAAAAATATTCACATTTGGAGACCAAAATGTTAATCCTTGAAAGATTTTTCTGCTATTGTTTCTCACAGCTTCGTGATGTTTAGCTCTTCCTTCGGTTGATATAGCATCAGCAACTTCTGCCATTAAATTTACATTAAAACTTGCTGCCAATCCAATTGCTTGTGGAAAAACAGTCGCTATACCGGCAAATCCTACTCCATGAAGAGCTTCACTCCACCAATTATATCTTGGAATATTTAATCGTTCGATTCCTTCAGCATCGTTAATGACTTGTGAAATTTTTTCATCTAAGTTCATTCGAGATATTAAATCATCTATTCTAGCTTCAATAGGTTGAGAATGATCTAAATACATCACATTCTGAGTTTTATTAACCATTTTTCTTCGCTAATTATGAAATCTTTTCTGTAATATAGTTAAAACTCTTTATTAGAATTTTATTGATATTTTATCATTGCAATATTTTAAGAAAATTAGGTAAAACAAAAAAGAAAATAGGTTTTTATTCTTTATGAGCCTTCATTTTTACAGTTAAATCTCGAGCGCGTTTAGAATACCAAATTAGTAATTCTCCTGCATCATCTGGTTTGAAATACTCTCCACCACACAATGCAGCAGCTCTTGTCATCATTCCATCATCTGGATTTCCAAGACCGACTATATATATTACAACATTAGGATTTTCTGCGAAAATTTTAATTGTTTTGAGAAATTCATCTCCATCTGTTGGAATTCCATCTGTTAGGAGAATAATCATAGTAGGTTGGGGATTTCCAAGGCTAAGCTTATCAAATTCACTCAATACTTGATGTGCCTTGATCATTGCTTGTCCCATATTGGTCGATTGTCCATATGCATTTCCTATGCGATCTACTATCAAGCGTGCTGCTTCTTCTAATACTCCCTTCTTGCCACTAGCAGAATCCATATAATAGCTGTTTCCAAAAGGTAATATCTGAGCTTCGTCTGCAAATCTAATCACAGAAACTTTTTCTCCAAATCCACGTCCAACCTTTTCACTTAAGAATAGAACAGCTGCAAAAGCAGCAGATATTCTCCTTGGAATGTTGATACCTGCTTTAAAATGTTTTAAGAATTCTTGAATTTCCTTAGATTCCATTGCTGCTTTGATACCTTCAATAGCAGGCGCTATATTTTGAACGAGGACATCCCTAGCCATCATCGAACGGCTAATATCTATTATCAAAATAGCGTTAAAAGGGACTAACCCTGTTGGGCTTAGATTGATTGCTGTATTTTCTGTAACTTGAGCTAAAATATCTCCTGTTAAATCTGGAGTAGTCGTTATAATTGAACATGCGATATTTACTGCGTTCCATCTAAGTTTAATTCCTTTAAAAATTACATAGTTTGCTAGCCAACCTTTCAAAGAATCTACATTTTGTCGAGCGGTGCTAATAATTTCCCACATATTTTCACCTGAGATTGGCGAAATGCCTAACGATATATTCTGCAAGGGAATGATTGGTCGTGGATTGTTATACACTTTTACTTCGAAGCTACCAATCCCTGATGCCTCTAAAATCTCGCTATCTATAATAATGGTGTTATCGGGAACAGATTCTAAAATCTCTACTTTGCCTGCTCCAATAGCTCCAGTAAGTTCGTCTTCAAACGCAAGTACGCTATCGTGGACAATTGTGAGCGTATGCTGCGTTCGAGGGCTTACAAGAGCATAACCCATTAAATTAGGCTGTGATTGCACTTCTAACATAAGTTCAGAGGCTTTTTGGATAGGAGGTTCAGTAGAGTAAACAACAATTTGTTGACCATAAATGTTAGTATCTTCTTTCGTATCCCTACTCATTCGAATTTCAGTAGGTGTTATCATTACTTGATCAATTCTAGCAGAACCTACAGCTCGCGTGAGAGGGTCTTCCCAACCAATAAGCATACCTTGTCCTAAACCTAACTGCTGAATTACCGCGCTACCTACTTGGACTCGTCCACCTTCAACAGAATCATCTATAATGGGAGTTAAAACTATACCGTTCTTTTGACTACTTAACATATTGACATCAATTCTATTAGGATAAGGATCCACAGGAGTTGTTTGAACCTCAACTTCTTGTCCAGTACTGTGAAGAGGAACATGACCCGGGGTAGGTAGGATCGTCTGAGGAGGAGGAGCTTGTGGTAAGGGTGTTGGTGAAGGCGGTATGGGGGTAGGGCTTAATTGAGGAGTAGGTGTTTGTATAGATTGTGGTGTAGGAGCGGATATAGGAATTGGTGTAGGAGGAGGACTTGGAGTAGGGGTTATCTGTGGTGGAGGAATTGGTTCGGGCATTCTAGTGGGAATTGGAATGTGTCCACTAACAGGTTGTTGTATAGGTTCTGGTTGTCGAGTAGGAAGAGGTTGCGGGATTGGTTTTGGGGCTTGCATTTGAGTAGGTCTTGTTGGTAACGGTGTTAATGTAGGTTGCGTGGGTGTTGGAGGAGGGGGCGCAACTGGTTTGATACTAGGGACTTTTGGGATTTGTATCTTGGGCGTAAGTAACCCCGTACTACTCATTGGTCGAAGTAATAATTCCACACCCTTAAATTCAAGAAAGTCGACTATATTTTTTGATACTTGACCAGCAAAATCTAATACCATATTCGAAATTTCAACTACAGCAGTCGTCGTTTTATTATTATCTAAATTTAACACTTCTATAGAATCGCCGTTTTTTATTCCTAGTTTATTGGCATTTTCTTGACAAATAACTATTTTATTTTGCAAACCTTCTATAATATCCACAAAAATTTTAATTTCAGACATAAATAATCATTTTCATTATGTTTTTTTCATATTAAATATAAATTTTGAAAATTTTGCTCAGTACCACTATTGAATTGGATACCTCCTTCCGATTTCGCCAGCGTAATATCTGAAAACTGTCACGATCTTTCCCAAGTCCTCAATCTTTCTGCTAGCACCCATTAAAAAGAATCTTCCAGCTCCACTTAAGATAATAAAGGCATTAATTCCCCTTAAAACTACTTCTAATAAATTATTATATCCTAAAGAGTCGATCGCATCATGTCCACTTTGCATTACTACAGCGCTTAAGCTTGAAAATAAATCGGGGTCAACATCGTAATCCGGTATACATGAAAAAGCAAGTCGTAGACCATCATTAGTAACTAATGCAAGTGCTTCTAATTCGGTGTGTTCTGTAATATTTCCAAGAAATTTAGAAAGACTACTGGCTTGGTCTTGAGTTAAATCGCTCATTTGAATAATCTCTGACTTTTAATTGATGTGATAATTCTTCAATTATTAATATAAAATATAATTTTTGAACTTAAATATTTATATTTATAATATATTAGGGTAAATCGATTTAAAGTTTAGCTATGTTTAAGATACCATATTTTTAGGATGATCGTTTTATCTAAAACAATCGATTAACTCAAAAATATTATTCTTAATAGATAATTTTGTCGAAGGACTATAACAAAATTAGGATTTGAATGAATTAGGTAAAAATCTGTAGATTATTTATTTTCCAACTGAGTTTTAATCTGGTCTTTTAGAATTTCCTTCTTAGATTTGAACTCTACCTTTGCATCCATTGGACCACTTATCCGTTTAAGAAATTCCACAGCTAAAATTTTTCCATTTTCACTTAGCACTCGAGGAGAGTATTCTTCAGCAAAAAAGACTCCTTCCGGAATAGCTCCAACCTTGGAAATTTCTTTGGAGACTTGTTTTTTACCCAAAAAAGTTTGAACTTTTTCAACGACGGAATAGGCATGGTCTCCAATTATAATTAATTCTCTTTCGAAACCGTCTGGAATTTTAATTTCTTCTAATTTTTGCATAATTTCGTCAAAGTTAATGTGAGAATCTTCTTGAGTATATGCATCAAACGATTCCTTGCCGGTATACAAGGGACCCGTATTTTGAGAAATTCTATCTCTGGAACCCGCAATGTTCATACCTTGAGCGGGTTCTGGCACTCCGAATGGATCTTTATCTCTCAAAGGATGTATAGCTGGGGTGGTTACTTTTGCGGCTTTGGCTTCCATCTGAATCTCTTTAGCGATTCCACCTTCGGTTTTTCCACCGATAAGTTTTAAGAAATCTGGATCCTCTTCGCCTTCGTCAAGGGGTACTACTCCAAAATGCATACCAACTTGCCCGCGTATGTCTTGACTCCTTTTAGCTCCAATAAATTTGGATCTTACATTACTATTTACCCCTTTCCATAAAAACACTTTACGGTACTCGTCAGAGACTACTACATAACATTCCTCAGAGCTAAGTATATCTTTAATAGGACCTTCTGATGCAATATTTGTTGTAGTACCATCGGGATTGATTTGAAATAATTGTGTGTGAATTTTTTGAACACCTTAACCTTTACACTAAGAATAAAAATTTATACTATTATAATAGAGTAAATGTTAATAAACTTTTATTAAAAAAAAAATAGCTCTAAAACGGGATAACTTATAACTAGATGAGAGTAATATAATGTTTTTAATTAATTATTCATAAAATAAGAGATGGGAAAAAGTTCAATTTTCTAATGTGTATTTCATTTTTTCGACAGGATTCCAGAGCTCTTCTGCCTTTATAACCCAATCATCAAACAAATCTATGTTTTCAGGAAAATCTTCGTAATGCTTACGGATTGCATCCGATATTTTCATGTATTTAAGCATCGTTGACAAAGCCTTCCTAGAAAATTGCCGAGAGATTATTCCCCATAAGAACAAACCAACGATTTTTATCATTCTTCCAAAGTTCATATCCATCTCAAGATTTTGCCACATTGAAGTGAAATCTCTGCCGCTAAAAATAAAGCTTTTTTTAAATAAATAAGTAACATCTTTTTTCGTTGTGTTAGCAGCTCCTGGAATTTGGGCAAGTAAAGCAGCAAGTTTTGCTCCTTGATCACGAAAATAAAAAATGTTAATATCCCACATATTTTTCATAGTTAATGGAAGTTTTTCTTTCAAAAGTCTCTGTATTACATCAACTGCAATCAAACTTGCTGACCACGAGGACTCTATTGCTTCGCCACTGAACGATTTTGACATACAAGCACTATCACCTATGCATAAAAATCCGTTCCCTACTAAAGAAAAAGGTGATCTTCGGTACGCTGTAGTTGCCCTGTGCTCCTCAAGAATAGTATAGGGAGGAAAAGGTACATCTTTTAGGAAAATTTCAGCAGCTTTTTCAGCATTCTTATATCCTCCTGGCTGGCCTCCTCCAAATATATTAGCGTTAGGTGTAAAATGTGGGGCAACCCAAGTTTTATAATAAAGCCACGAAATTGATTCTTCATATTTATCGGTACCAGGGTGAGGTTCTTCGGGATTATTCCACTGAATCACCCTTTGAATAACATACATTTTTTCGTCATCTTCAATTTTAAACTTCTCAACACCAATATCATCGGGGAGAGAAC